>Ga0209768_10000083_pt1 | contig 58380 bp, 44 predicted proteins | sample LauGreSBDMM110SD_3_FD_187564 | JGI IMG/M metagenome (GOLD analysis project Ga0209768, IMG submission 187564) | Freshwater lake microbial communities from Lake Michigan, USA - Sp13.BD.MM110.SD (SPAdes) (version 2) | ecosystem: Environmental > Aquatic > Freshwater > Lake | place: Lake Michigan... | reverse complement strand
TATGCGCTAATGAAATTTCACCAGGTTGTGGATGGCTCCCGCCACCAATCAATGCTATGGCCGATAAGCTATGGTGGGGATGTCTGAACGGCCTACTTCGTAATAATTTATTTACGGCATCCAATTTTCCAGTGATACTATATATTTTACTTGTTTCTAAAGCCTCCATTTGATTTAAAGGGGGCAAAATGGAAACAATACTTTTAGCCAACATAGTTTTCCCGGCGCCAGGAGGCCCAATCATAATAATGTTATGACTACCTGCACTCGCAATTTCTAAGGCACGTTTTACATTTTCCTGTCCTTTTACATCTGAAAAATCGGTTACTGATTTTGGTTCATTATCCTGAACCAGTCTAGTTCTCTTGATGGGCGATTTTGTATTTGGATTCGCAATAAAATCAACGACTTCGTTTAAGTTTTCAAAACAGTAAATATTCATATCATCCACCAATGCAGCCTCGGCCGCATTTTCAGTAGGAAGTAAAATGCCTAAATAGCCATCTGCCTTTGCTTGCATGGCCATGGCGAGAACGCCTTTGATCGGGTATAATTTACCATCTAAGCCCAATTCCCCCATCATAATATACTTATCAATTAAATGAATTGGGGTGATTTGTTCAGATGCTGCTAATATGCCAATGGCGATGGGTAAATCAAATGCGGCACCCGTTTTTTTTAATTCAGCGGGCGATAAATTGATGACCAATTTAGTTCGCGGCATTCTAAAGCCGTTTGCTTTAATGGCACTTTCGGTTCGGTCCAAACTTTCCTTTACTGAGCTATCAGGCAGGCCTACAATGCAATAGCCTTGCCCCATACTTACATTTACTTCAATAGTGATTGCAACAGCGTCAATACCCATTAAGGCACTTCCTTTTGTTTTTACAAGCATACTTTTTGCTTGAAACTACCTTTGAAAGTTGATGGCTATTAAGTATTAATACTTGTTTTTCGTCATGTTATTCAGCAGGCCAACCACGCCTTCTCTTTCTAAAATTAAATAGCCCAGTCGGTCTTGGCTGACCCCCTGTTTTAGTTGGTAATGAAATACGAGCTCCTTTTGACGCACTTCGGTTTCAAAATAACTGAATTGAATATTGTCATATTTTTTTAGATCATCACTTATCTCATACAAATGGGTGGAGATAACAAATAAACTATTTCTTAAATTTTGCAGGCCTTCAATTACGGCAGTACTGCATTTCATTGCGTCTTGAATATTGGTCCCCTTAAAAAGCTCATCAATTAATACAAAGTATTTTTTACCATCAATAATTTTTTCAATGGTATTTTTTATTCTTTGTACTTCATTAAAAAAATAACTTTCCCCTTTGACTACATTGTCGGCAATAGTTAGGTTGGTAATAAGTCCGTCAAATAAAGATAGGGTCACTTTTTTTGCCGGTGCACCAATGCCAATATGCGCTAAGTAGATAACAATACCAATGGTTTTAATGAAGGTACTTTTGCCAGCCATATTGGCCCCAGTTAAAAAAAACAAATTAGTTTGACTCGACAGTGAAATGGTATTATCAACGGGATTTGGAACCAGTGGATGTATCGCCGATACTACTTCAAGTAGGGGTGTTTCACTTTTGATCCAAGTAGGAAAAACAAAATTGAATTTTTTTGTAGCCATTGCCATACTATAATAGGCATCTAGTTCAAAAAAATACTGCAGTAATTGTAAGGTGTTATTTTTATAATGGTTCCGAAAAAAATAAGCCAGCGTTAGCAGTTTTTGTGGATTGGCTAAAGTGCTTTGTGCATTTAAGTTGGCTAAAGACGGATGCTGCACTAATTTTTTAATGTTTTGAACCAAAGTAGCAACAATTGGATTTTCGTTTTTATTTTCGAAAACAAGTAGCCAATTATTTAAATTTTCATAAAATAGGATTAAATGCTCTAGTGAATATTTAAATAAGGCATAGTCAGCGCCATTGATATATTGGTACCAATAGGCACCAGGATAACTAATTTGTGTTGGGATGGGTTTAAATGCAGTTCCAAAAAACTTTTCAATCACTAGGGTAGTGCCATTGGTGATTTTCATTTCATGTACAAAGTCAATTTCATTGATAAAAACAACAATAGCCTTTTGGCGCTTTTCAATGGCTTCAATGGAATTTAATGGATGCGCAAGATATTGATCTAACTGCTCCTTACCGCCATTGGATTTGCAAAAATTAAGATGTGAAATAAGGCCTTCCGATTCATCCGTATCAAATAAGCCGATATCTTTTAATGTAATTTTATCTACCAGCATACAAATTGTATTTAGCTTCTGGCAAATTGAATGCGTTGGCCTTTTTGACTTTCGTCAAATTTACCCTCCTGATAAGCCAAATGGCCATTCACAAATGTGGCGTGAATTTGGTAAGGAAATTGCGTTCCTAAAAGCGGACTCCATCCGCATTTGTATAAAATATTTTCATTGGTAATCGTATAGGGTGCTTCCTTTACTAATACCAAGTCAGCGTAATAACCTTCTCTAATAAACCCGCGTTCTTTTATTTGAAAACAGGTGGCAACAGCATGGCTCATCTTTTCCACCATTTTCTCAATGGTCAACTTTCCCTCTTTCACATATTTCATCATCAACATAACGGGGTGTTGCACTAATGGCAGTCCTGCATGTGCATGTGCATAATCGCCTTGCTTTTCATCCCAGGTATGTGGTGCATGGTCGGTTGCAATAACATCTAGTTGGTCATTCAATAAGCCTTCCCATAAAGCTGCTTTATTTTCAGGTGCTTTTATAGCAGGGTTACATTTAATTAAATTGCCTTTAGTAGCATAATCGTCGGCAGTAAAATGTAAATGATGTACACATACTTCTGAGGTAATGCGTTTGTCGGCTAATGGAAGCATGTTTGAAAATAACTGTAATTCCTTTGCAGTACTTATGTGTAAAATATGCAAACGGCTATTAAATTTTTTTGCTAATTGAATTGCTTTGAAAGAGGATTCAAAACAAGCTTCTTCGTTGCGGATAATAGGATGGTCGGAGGGTTCAAGGATGGGTTTAACCGCTTCCAGTGCTGCCTTATTTTTTTTAATAATGCTTTCCTCTTCGCAATGGGTGGCAATCAATAATTCAGAACCTTCAAATATTTTTTCTAAAATAAGTGGGTTATCTACTAGTAAGTTTCCTGTACTGGACCCCATAAATATTTTTACACCACAAACCTCATTTTTCTTTTCATTGGTCCGTAGTACCTCTTCCCAATTATCCTGAGAAGTGCCCATGAAAAAAGAGTAATTAGCGAGTGCATTTTGAGCACCAATTTGATATTTGTCTTCCAATAATGTTTGGTTAAAAACAGGGGGCACCGTATTGGGCATTTCCATAAAGCTAGTAACACCGCCAGCAACCGCCGCTTTGGATTCAGTATAAATATTGGCCTTGTGGGTTAAGCCGGGTTCTCTAAAATGCACTTGATCATCAATAGCACCAGGTATTAGATACATGCCCTCGGCATTAATTTCACTGACGCCATTAGGTGTTACAAGGGATGTTGCAATTTTATCAATACGGCCATCTTTAATGAGTACATCCCCATTCATTTTTTTCCCTTCATTAACGATAATGGCATTTTTAATGATATAGTTGCGCATCGAATTTAGTTTTCAAGATGGATGGTGAAATAAATAAAGTTGGCGTTTATTTTATTTACATTATTGAGCAAGGATTCAGGACCTGTTCCTGTATTATTTTTTAAATTTGTTAACCCATATGAAAATTTAAGTTCTGGGGATATGGTTACATATTTTAAATAAAAGCTCAATCCTAAGCCAAATTCATATCCTACATCCGTACCATTTAATAAAGCTTTATAGGGTGCGCCATTAATACTGCTACTTACTTTTGAACTTGATAAATCAAAATCTGCCTTGCCACCTCCAAATACATAGTGGCGCATGATTGATTTGTAACCCAATGCGGTATATCTATCTGACTGTAATTTTAACACAATAGGTAGTGTGATGATGGTGGATGGAATAGCTATAGAATCTGCCACATTAACATACAAGTTATTTGGCGCAGAAAAACTAATTGTTTTTGAGCCACCAATTAATAACATGGGGTTCGCTCTCAATAATAAGTGGTTCGTTAGCTTTAATGTACCTGACAAACCTAAGTTTAAATTACCACTATTGCTTGTTGTAATTCTATTTGCAATGTTTGTGGTTTGATTATTAAAATAAGCGCTTCGCTCAAAGTTTAAACTATTCATTCCATAACCTAAACTTATCCCTAAATAGTAAGGCATGTCGTCATGGTCAGGTTGAAACACTTCATTTTTTTGCGCATTAACCGACAATGAAGTCAATATCAGTAGTGCAATGCTGATTATTTGTTTCCGCAATAGATACTGCATATGCCTAAGCTTAATTTTTGTTGATAAATATTTTTAAATCCTGCTTTTTCTAAGATACTTAAAAAAGCCTTTCCTTCCGGAAATGCAATCACACTTTCGTTTAAATAAGCGTAGGCTGCCTTATTTCCTGAAAATAACTTACCAATATTGGGGGTAATCCATTTCATATATATATGATAGATGGGCTTAAACCAAAACTGGCTAGGTTGTGAAAATTCTAAAATGACAATTTTGCTTCCAGGTGCAAGTACTCTGTTCATTTCAGCAAGTCCTTTTTCAAGATCTGCAAAATTCCGAACCCCAAAAGCGACCATCGCACCATCAAAAGTATGGTCATCAAATGGGATGGCAATACTGTCGCCTAATTTTAATTGAATGATATCATTTAATCCTTTTTGTGCAATCTTTATTCGTCCATATTGCATCATACCCTCAGAAATATCCATACCAGTAATTCGATGGGGCTTAATTTGTTGGTAGGACATTAATGCCATATCGGCGGTGCCCGTGGCAACATCTAATAAATGATGTATGGGGGCGCCTTTAAAATTAGCAATGGCTTTTTTTCGCCAAATTTGATCAATACCTAAGCTCAAAAAACGATTCAAAAAATCATATTTTTTGGCAATAGCATCAAACATGGAGGCTACCTGCTCCTTTTTGCTAGCATGGCTATTACTATCTGGAACAATATTGTCGTGGGCATATTGGCTCATGGGGCAAAGATACCAAATTTGTATAAGCTTTATCCATGGCGCACTAGTTCTTAACAATTACTTTTATCTTCGTATCCAATGAAGGCAAGGATTTATAAATCAACTGGTAGCTGGTACTCCGTAAAATCGGAGCAGGGCCTCTTTTATCAGGCGCGTATTAAGGGCGTCATAAAATTAGATGCTATTTCCTCTACAAACCCTATTGCTGTTGGGGATTGGGTGAATTATGAGATGGAAAATGAAGACCAAAATTCGGTCATGATTACCCATATTATTGACCGAGATAATTATGTGGCCAGGCAATCTCCCCATAATAAAAGACAGCAACATATTATCGCCTCCAATTTAGATCAGTCTATTTTATTAGCCACTTTAAAATCACCTAAAACTTCACAAGGGTTTATAGATCGATTTTTGGTTTCCTGTGAGGCTTTTCATATTCCGGCAATGATTGTTTTTAATAAATCAGATATCTATGGGCCTGCAGAAATGGAAGTGTATGACCAATTTAAAAAAATGTATGAAACAGTTGGGTATAAAGTTTTTTTAATAAGTATTGAAAAGGACCAAGGCTTAAATACAATTAAAGAGTTATTGAATGGTAAAACCACCTTGGTGAGTGGGCATAGTGGTGTTGGAAAATCTTCTTTTATTAATTATTTATTCCCAGATTTAGATTTAAACACACAAGAGGTAAGTGAGTGGAGTGGGAAGGGGATGCATACTACCACTTTTGCGCAGATGTATGACTTGCAGGAATCAGGTTCGGTTATTGATACACCAGGTATGCGCGAATTGGGCTTGGTAAATTTAGAAAAAGAAGAGTTAGCGCAATATTTTCCAGAAATGCGTGAAAAAATGGAAGGCTGTCAATTTAATAATTGCCAACATATCAACGAGCCAGGCTGTGCGGTAAAAGCAGCAGTAGAAAAAGGAATTATTTCTGAAGCGCGCTTTTTTAGTTATGTTGATTTATGGCATGGCATTGAAGGCCCGAAGTATTAATACTTATTTTTTTGGCGCTTCATTATGTTCTGAAAACCAACTTGCATACTTTATATAATTATCAGAAATTCGGTTTATTTCACCATTGATTAATTCGGTGCTTACCATCTTCACTTTTTTTGCAGGTACGCCAGCATAAATACTTCCTTCTTCCACAATGGTTCCTTCCAAAACCACTGCACCTGCAGCAATAATTGCGTTTGAATGAACCACGCATGCATCCATAACGATACTTCCCATGCCAATTAATACATTGTCATGTATCGTACAGCCATGTACTAAGGCATTGTGACCAATGGAAACATTATTTCCAATATTGGTGGGGTGTTTTAAATAAGTGCAATGAATCACTGCGCCATCCTGCACATTTACCTTATTACCCATTTTAATATAATGGACATCGCCTCTTAAAACGGCATTGAACCAGATGGAGCATTCCTCCCCCATAATAACATCTCCAACAATGGTGGCGTTGGGTGCAATAAAACAATTTTCACCAAATTGTGGATGTTTCCCTTGAACTGTGAGTATGGTTGCCATAAAAATGCGACTTTTGTACTGCAATTTAATAGTTATTATGTCCAGCCTTAACAATAGACAACTTTTTTTTTCGCATTTAGCACAAACATCCGATAAACCAATTGGTATTGAAGTTGCGTCGGCCAAGGGGGTATATATCTATGACACTGCCGGAAAAGCTTTTATGGACATGATTAGTGGGTTTAGTGTTTGTAATATTGGCCATAGTCATCCAGCTGTGATTAACGCCATTAAGGAGCAAGTAGAACAATATATGCATGTGATTGTGTATGGTGAATTTATTCAGTCGCCACAGGTTCAATATGCAAAAGCATTGACTAGTGTATTGCCTGATCATTTACAATCTGTTTATTTTACCAATAGTGGCACTGAAGCTGCCGAAGGTGCTATGAAATTAGCTAAGCGCGTTACCAAGCGTACCAAAATGATTTCATTTCAAGGTGCCTATCATGGCAGTACGCAAGGTGCATTAAGTATGATGGGGGATGAATATTTTAAAAATGCTTTTAGGCCATTGCTCCCGGATGTGATGCAATTGCCGTACAATAATTTTGATGATATAGCATTAATTGATAACACAGTAGCTTGTGTTTTAGTTGAATTAATACAAGCGGAAACAGGCATCACACCTGCGAGTAAGGAGTGGGTCATTGCGTTAAAAGAAAAATGTGAATCACTTTGTGTAGTATTAATTGTGGATGAAATACAATCTGGTTTTGGTCGAACAGGCACTTTATTTGCGTTTGAACAATATGGCATTACGCCAGATATTTTATTATTGGGGAAAGCATTGGGTGGTGGTTTGCCATTAGGTGCTTTTGTAGCAAATACAAAAATGATGGGGGCTTTAACGCATAGTCCTGTGTTAGGACATATCACCACCTTTGGCGGTAATCCTGTTTGTTGTGCAGCTGGAAATGCAGCCTTGCAAGTTTTGCAGGAATCTAATTGGATCCATGAAGTTGCAAAAAAAGAGCAATTTTTATTGGATCAATTGGTGCACTCAAGTATTTTAAATCGCACACATAAAGGATTATGGATGTCCTTACAATTTTCGTCTTCAATACTTGCAAAAAAAGTGGCAGCTTGTTGTGTTGCCAATGGAATAATAACCGATTGGTTTTTATTCGCGGAAGATAAAATTAGAATTGCACCGCCATTGTCCATTACGATGGAGGAATTAAATGAGGCAGTCAATAAAATAAAAGTAAGTATTGATGAAGCAATTGCTTCCAATTAATTTTAGCAATCACCTGTTCTGCAAAAGCGTCTGTACAATTCCTCGTATTTGGGAATGATATGATGTATATCAAAAAGTTTTGCTTCTTTTAGGGCATTATGTTTAAAGGCCTTCAATTTTGTTTCATCTTGCAATAATTCAATGGCATTTTTACTCATCTTTACGACGTCACCCACTGGGGAGGTATACCCAGTAACGCCGTCAATATTAATTTCTCCTAAACCACCTGCATCGGTACTAATCACCACAGTGCTTGCTGCCATGGCTTCAAGGGCGGCTAACCCAAAACTTTCATATTCAGAAGGCAATAAAAAAATGTCACTTACTGCTAATAGTTCCTCCATTTGTTCCTGTTTCCCTAAAAAACGTACATCACCATCTAGCCCATATTGCCTGGTAAGATCTTCTGCTAGTGGACGCTCAGGTCCATCACCCACCATTAATAATTTTGCAGGGAGCGCGCTATGAATATTTTTAAAAATCTCCATCACGTGATCAATCCTTTTTATCTTTCTAAAATTAGATGCGTGTATGATTATTTTTTCATTGTTCGGCGCAATCACTTGTCTAAATGCCGCTACCGCTTTTTTATTATAACGCTGCACATCCACAAAGTTATGGATGACTTGAATTTCTTTTTTAATATCAAAATGCTTGAAAGTCTCTGCTCTTAAATTTTCAGATACTGCAGTAATGGCATCACTTTCGTTAATTGAAAAAGTCACTACTGGCTCGTATGTTTTATCTCTACCTACTAAAGTAATATCAGTCCCATGCAAAGTGGTAATGACTGGCACAGACCTTCCTGTTTTTTGCTTTACGATTTGTTTGGCGGTATAAGCAGCAGACGCATGTGGAATGGCATAGTGTGCATGAATTAAATCCAAATCATGGTTTAATATTACATCCACCATGGTACTTGCCAATGCTAATTCATAAGGGGGGTAATCAAATAATGGATAAGTGGGCACCCTTACTTCATGGTAAAATATGTTGGTATGAAAACCATTTAGACGCACCGGTTGTTGGTAGGTAATAAAATGGATTTCATGGCCTTTTTCAGCAAGGGCCTTTCCAAGTTCGGTAGCCAAAACGCCACTACCGCCAAAAGTAGGATAACAAACAATTCCAATCTTCATTTAAGTGCTATTGTATCTGCAAATAACAACTTAAAATGCAATAAAGTTTATTTATATTTAAGAATTATTTAAACGAAAAACTTCGGCAATGCGTAAATTATTTTTTTTGGTGTTTTGTTGGCCATTTTTGACCCAAGCACAAGTAAATCAAGATAGTATTATAATAAAAAAAATGTCAGATGAAATCATGACCAATGGTAAGGCTTATGATTTGTTAAGGCAGTTAACCAAACAAATTGGGGGTCGTTTGGCAGGTTCACCGCAACAACAAAATGCAGCAATTTGGGGTAAGCGAAATATGGAATCATTCGCGGCAGATAAAGTGTATATGCAACCCTGTAAAACACCCAATTGGCAACGCGGGGGTAAGGATTTTGCAAGTGTAGTGCGTGTCAATGGAAAAGTAATGAATCGTCCTTTAGCTGCATTAGCGTTGGGCAATTCATTAGGGAGTAATGGCTTAGTTGAAGCGGAGCTTTTAGCAGTTGCTGATTTTGATGAATTAGAAAAACGTAAAGCCGAAGTAAAAGGAAAGATTGTTTATTACCACAGCATATTTGATCCTACTATTGTTCAAACTTTTGGTGCCTATGGAAAAGCGGGCATATATCGTGGTACTGGCGCTAGTCGTGCTGCAAAGTATGGCGCTGTTGGTGTGATGCTACATTCATTAAGTACCGCTCCTGATAATGCGCCACATACAGGTGGTATGAAGTATGACGAAGATTATCCAAAAATTCCAGCAGTGGCTTTGGGCCCTAATGATGCAAAGGAATTATATGCAAATGCAAAAAAAGGAAGCATTCGTGTGCAGATGCAAACCTATGGTTATTTTTTACCTGATGCGGATGAAAATAATGTGGTGGCAGAAATTAAAGGGTCTACTTTCCCGAATGAAATAATTACGATTGGAGGGCATTTAGATAGTTGGGATGTAAATGAAGGCGCACATGATGATGGCGCTGGCATTGTGCAAACGATGGAAATTTTACGCACCATGAAAGCGTTGAACTATCAACCCAAAAGAACGATTCGTTTTGTTTTATTTGCAAATGAAGAAAATGGTTTGCGCGGTGGTAACAAATACGCTGAACTTGCAAAACAAAATAATGAACAACATGTGTTTGCGCTTGAAAGTGATGCGGGCGGGTTTACGCCTAGGGCCATTGGTATTAGTGCAACAAGCCCTGAGCAGTTTAAAAAAATGGAACAATGGGCTAGTTTATTAAAGCCTTATGGCACTGAAATCAGAGCTGGTGGTGGCGGTGCGGACATTGGGCCGCTAAAAAATGTGAATCCATCAATTGTACTTGCGGGTTTAGTGCCAGATAGCCAACGCTATTTTGATTTACACCATGCTAAAACTGATGTATTTGAAAATGTAAATAAGCGTGAATTGTTATTAGGCGCAGTGAATATGGCGGCGATTATTTATTTGGTAGATCAGTATGGTATCCCTAAATAAAAGACAACTTTATTGTTAATAGAATAAACACCTATCACTCGGCTCATCGCTGCTTCGCAGATATTCGCTCGTAATAGCATTTATTCTTTTTAATAAATAAAATTGTAGAAAAAACATAGGCTGTAGAAAAAATACCTAATCCTCGGCTCTCAATCGCTTCGCTCAAATGTTCGCTCGGATTAGTATTTATTTCTACTGCTATAAAAAAGCCCTTAATTATTTAAATACTAAATCAAAGCCACCGTTTATGGGTGGCTTTGAAAAAATCATTAGCGATAAAATAAAATGACCCTTAGCTTTTAGCAAGGGTCATTTTATTAACGGGACAAATTCATTGAACGCTCCTTGTATAAATTTCGGAAGTAAGGATCGCGTAAATCTTTTATAAATCGAATGGCTTCACCAGTGCTTTTCATTTCAGGTCCTAATTCTTTATTCACACCAGGGAATTTATCAAAACTAAATACGGGTTCTTTAATCGCAAATCCATCTAGTTTTTTCTCCATGACGAAGTCGGTTAATTTTGCAGCGCCCAACATTACTTTGGTCGCAATGTTTAAATAAGGAATTTGGTATGCTTTTGCAATAAACGGCGTTGTTCTTGAAGCTCTTGGATTGGCTTCAATGACATGTACTTTATCGTCCTTAATGGCAAACTGAATATTTATTAATCCTTTGATATTTAAAGCGCGCGCAATTTTTTCACTGTAAAACTCCATGGTAGCCACTATCAATGGGGTTAAGTTAAATGCAGGTAATACTGCATTACTATCGCCACTATGTATACCCGCTGGTTCAATATGTTCCATTACACCCATGACGTGAAAAGTTTCTCCATCAAAAATGGCATCAACTTCAGCTTCCTGACAACGATCTAAAAAATGATCAATTAATATTTTATTATCTGGAATATGTTTTAAGATACTGACCACGGCTGTTTCCACTTCGGCGTCATTAATAACGATACGCATTCTTTGTCCCCCAATCACATAGCTTGGTCTTACTAAAACAGGATAGCCTACTTGATTGGCAACTTCAACCGCTTCCTCAGCAGTGAAAGCAGTTCCATAATCAGGGTAAGGAATTTTTAACTCTTTTAATAAATCACTAAAGCGACCTCTGTCCTCCGCAATATCTAAACTGTCAAATGAAGTTCCTATAATTTTAATTCCTCTCTCGGATAATCGTTTTGCTAATTTTAATGCAGTTTGTCCGCCTAATTGTACAATCACACCCTCTGGTTGTTCCAATTCAATAATTTCCCAAAGATGCTCCCAAAACACAGGCTCAAAATATAATTTATCTGCCATGTCAAAATCAGTAGAAACGGTTTCAGGATTACAATTCACCATGATGGCTTCATAGCCAGCTTCTTTTACGGCCAATAATCCATGAACGCAGCAGTAATCAAATTCAATGCCTTGACCAATACGATTGGGGCCACTGCCTAATACAATAATTTTTTTTCTGGAAGAGCGGATTGACTCGTTGGATTGCAGGGTGTTGCTCATATATATGAAATTGGGCAAAAATACAGAAGCATTATCATTTTTACGAATTTTTAAGCAATGGTTTTCCACCATTTCCATTTATCTCACCAGACATAGTTCGTCCCAGCGGGTGGTATAGCGTTTGCTTCGCCTTTCGCTGCGCATTTTCCAATTTTTTTGGGTGCCGCTGGTCGCAAATTTGAGGATATCGTCCCTAAAAGCTGCATTCATATTATCTATAACATTCATTAGTTTTTTACGATTTTGGTCCTTGGGTGCCACAAACAAGTTGGTTTGTAATGCATTATCGGGGACAAAGTCGCTTAAAATGACACCTGCTTTTTTATACCATTCCCCCTGTTCAAATAAGCTTTTCCCAAGCGCGACCACCGCTTTAATGATATCGGGAGTTAGGTTGCTGGGATTATCTAGTTTAACATACCCGCTTACTTGCCTTCCGTGATGGTAATGGGAGATGTCCGTTTGTGGGGGTGCTTTTTTTAATAAAAAAACGGATACCCCATAAGCGGCACTATGTTGTCGGCGTAATTTTTCTGCAGTACGCGTTGCATAGGTCGCTAACGCTTCTTCAATTTCCTGCCACTCGGAAACAGTGCGTCCAAACATACGCGTAGTGGCAATCATTTTTTTACTGGTCCTGGGTGTTTGCATATCATGACTATGCATTCCTTTTAGTTCTCTAATTAATTTCATACCTGGCACGCCGCCTAAAAATCGTTTACCCCAACTGAGGTCCTTAATGCTAAGTGCGTAGGCGGTATGGATGCCATAGGTTTTTAATTTTTCACTATAACTATATCCAATACCCCAAACATCATCGATGGGTGTACTTTGTAAAGCGGCTTGTATCTTTTTTGTATCATTTAATATGACCACACAACCCGTGAGTAGTTTACTTTTTTTAGCCAATCGATTCGCTACTTTACTTAATACTTTATTAGGGCCTACGCCAATGGATACGGATATGCCTGTCCATGTTTCTATTTTCTTTTTTAATGAAACACAGTAATCTTGTAATTGATCGGAAGCAATATGGTCTAAATTAATAAAGGCTTCATCGACCGAATACACTTCCACACAACCCGGTGGTGCCAACTGTCGCATGGTTTCCATCACACGCCAGCTAAGGTCTCCGTATAAATGATAGTTGGAGGAGAACGCGTGTACTTTATTTTTTTCAATTAAGTCCTTTGCTTGAAAATAGGGGATGGCCATATTGATGCCCAATTGTTTTGCTTCATCGGACCTAGATACAATACATCCATCATTGTTGCTTAGCACAACGACAGGTGCATGTTGCAGTTGCGGTTGAAACAGTCGCTCACAAGCGCAATAAAAACTATTACAATCTACGATGGCTTGCACGGAATTATTTTTTTATCACTTTGTTTGGGTGATTTTTTATAAACTATGGATTACAAAACTCACTACACCCCAGGTGCTGTATTGTTCCAATTGTGCTACTTGAATAGTGCCGTATCTTTTATTTTCAGGAACCAAACTGATACTATGTTCTTGTATTTGTAAACGGCGTACTAAAAATTCACCATTTAAAACAGCCACGACTACTTTGCCTGAACTTGGCGTAAGGCTGCGGTCTACAATTAAAATATCGCCCACATGAATACCCGCGCCTAACATAGCATCACTATTTACGCGAAAGAAAAAAGTAGCGGGTTTGTTGCGAATGAGTTGCTCATTGAGGTCAATGCCTCTTTCCATAAAATCGTCGGAAGCTGCCCCAAATCCTGTGGCGTTGGCTTGTATAATTTGACCAGATTGAAATTTTTTATTAATCTGCTGGGTCGCCATCCCTTCATTGGGATCTGTATCTATAAATGACATAAAACTAAAATTATTAGCAATATTAACTAAATAATTTAGTATTTAGTACATTAATTTGTACCCTTTTTTAAAGTATTTATACCATTGGAGGTCCCTATGAATTAGAAAAGCCTTCCCGCGTTAACGAGAAGGCTTTGAAGTTATTTAATTGGTAGTATTAAAATTTAAAAACTAGTTTGCTGAATATTCTTAATCCGTTGTAGCCCATTTGAACGCCATCCCATGGACCGCCGGTTTCATTATCGCCCGCCCACCATTTAGCTTGTGGATTCACGGCAAAATTAGGGTGTACATTAAATATATTATCAGCACCTAAAATCCAAGATGTTTTTTTATTTAACTGAACATTCATGTATACATCTGTTGAAAATTTACCCGAATAGTTAAAATGTTCAGGTACAAATTTGGTGTCATCCAAGTCTGTTGGCACTTGAGGATCAATACCATCTCCATTATAACCAAATCCAGTTAAAGTTACATCACCAAAGTAAGTGACTCTTGTACCTAGGCTAATTTTATTTTTAGTGTAGTCAAAGCTTGCAGAAAATTTAGACTTTGGTGCAGATGCTTTTAAGAAGAATTTTTCACGATCGTTAAAGAAAGTGTTTGCATTATATGCTGTAGTGCTTAGTGCAGCAGGTACATGTATATCATCTATATCGATGCTTTGCACATTCGCAACAAATAAAAATTTGTAGCGCTCCGTACTTGAAATTTTCTTTTGATAGTCAATCACAACATCTACGCCACTGTTGGTGGTGTTCACTGCATTTGCAAAAAATTGTGCAGTGGCTACGCCCATACTTTTTAATTTACTCGTTAAGGCAACGGGTAAACTAGCATCGTTAGCACCAAACAAACCAGATAATACCACGCGGTCCTTCATTTTAATATTATAGCCATCTACAGTAACCGTTAAGCCTTTGGCAGGTTTCCATGAAAAACCTACACTCATGTTAGTAGAAGTTTCTTGTTGCAAAGAAGGAATACCTGCTAGCTTACTGATCGCATCATCATTGCGCGCAACTCTTGATTGTACGAGTCCCCCATTAGAAAATGAAGTAAGGGTATTACTAAAATATTTTTGTTGTAAGGAAGGTGCACGATATCCTGTACTAAATGATCCTCTTACATTGAAGTTGTCGGTCACTTTTAATCTTGCAGAAGATTTAAAAGTGGCTACAGATCCAAAGTCGGAATAATTTTCGGCCCTAACTGCACCTGTAATTAATAATGCCTCCATTGGCGTGTATTCCAAGTCGGTATACAATCCAGTCACAATTCTGTTGGCTTTTATTTCATCATCAGGACTAAAGCCAGGGAAGCCTTGTGCGCCTGGGGCTTGCTCCAAACCTAAATTATTACTATAAGCTTTGTAGGAGTTTACTTCGCCCTTAAAAATACTGTACTCTTCAAATCTAAGTTCCGCTCCATAGGAAACTTTAATACCACCTTGATTCACTTTCCCAAATTGCTTTGATAAATCTAAGTTCGTGGTGTTTTGTAAAAAATTAAATCCACCATCGTCAAAATGTGTTTGTGTGATGTTGCCAATATTGGATGCGTTAAAAGTGCCATCTCCAAAATAATGAAAGTTATTATTTCCGAAAGCATTACTAAAATCCCAGTCCCACCCATTTTTACTTGTTTTAGAAAAGCCAGTAACCATGGATAAATCTTGAATTTCCGCTTGAATATGTGGATTATAACTAGTATCTCCTGATCCTGAAGCAAACATAATACTAGGGACAAAAATTAATTGTCCTTTGTTATTAATTGGGAAACGGGTGGGTCTTGCAGACCAGTTTCTTGTATAAGCGTAGGCATCAGAACTTTTATTATTCATGCTACCAAAAGCATAAAATTTAATATCATCACCTAAGGGTAATTCTAAATTAAACATCGTACCATAGGACTTCATGGATCCGTCGCCAAAACCTTGTCTCCAAGTATTAGTAGGTAAACCATCTTTATCGGCAATGTCTGAAGAAGCTGCTTGACGGAAAGTTTTTCCTTGGTCTAATAAATCAAATGAAACATTTATGAAGCCTCCTTTTTTTCCTAAATTAAATCCTCTATTCGCCGAAATTGATTTTGTAACACCATCAATAGGTGCCTGTGTTAAAAAATCTTTATTGTCTTTGAACTGGTAAGTGTTGAATTTTTTATCATAATAGCCTGCAAGTCCAGTAGAGATATTCCACTCGCCCGTATTTTTTCTTAATACAATATTCATTACGCCAGCAATGGCATCAGAACCATATTGTGCGGAAGCGCCATCTCTTAAAATTTCAATTCTATCTACAGATGACATAGGGAAGCCATTTAAATCAACACCTGATCCACCACGGCCTCTGGTTCCAAACAAGCCTACTAAAGCTGTGCTGTGACGACGTTTGCCATTGATCAATACCAAGGTTTGATCAGGCCCTAAACCTCTTAAAGTTCCAATATCAACGTGATCGGCGCCGTCTGAACCTGATTGTTTATTATAGTTAAATGAAGGCGCTACAAAATTTAATGTTGAGGTTAAATCCATTCTTGCCGTATTCAAACCAACTTCTGATATTTTTATTAAATCCACTGGAACAGGCGATTCAGTTTTAACACGACCAAGACCTCTACTTCCCACTAAAATAACCTCTTGTAATTCATTGGTAATTGGGGTTAATGATATTTTCAACTCGCCACCAGTATATTTTACAGTTGTAGTCTCAAATCCAACAAAACTAAATGATAGCATTTCATTGTTACTGGCACTAATGGTAAAGCTGCCATTTTTGTTGGAGTTAGTTACGGATTTTGTTGCAGTGTTTTTTACTGTAACACCTTCTAAAGCAATTCCTTTGTTATCAGTCACTAATCCTTTTATACTTTGTTTTTGTGCTAAAGCGGGCATGCAGAATAAAGTGAAAATAAAAGAGCATAAAATGAGTCTTTTTTTCATCATAGGGGGTAGGTTTTAAATAAAATTAGTACTTTTTTATAGCCGACAAAAGTTATCCTATAATTAATTGAATTTATTTCATGCATTAGCGCTAATTTTAAGCTTATGGAATTGGTCATCAATCATATAAATAATCTTTTTAATACGATTAATCCACAACCTTGGGATGCTATTGAAAAAATTCCCCAAAGTGGCGGTGATCGTGTTTATTTTAGAATCATCCAAGGAGAACAAAGTTGGATGGCTACCTATAGTTTAAACATTAGGGAGAGTGAAACCTTTATTTATTTTGCAGATCATTTTTATGAAAAAGGCTTACCCGTTCCTAAGGTATTAGCAATAAGTGCAGATAAAACAATCTATCTGCAACAGGATTTAGGCAGGGTTTCTTTATTAGATGTTTTAGAAAAGCAAGGGAAAACAGAGCATGTTTTTTCCTTATTTAAAAAAAGTTTGACTGCATTGGCAAAGTTGCAAGTGCATGGGGGTGCTGGTTTGAACTATGATAAATGTTTAACCTCCAAGGAGTTTGGGAAGCATTCTATTTTAACTGACTTGTTATATTATAAATATTACTTTTTAGATACTTTACAATACCCCTATGACAAACAAGCTTTAATTGATGAGTTTGAGTTATTAAGTAATCAATTGTCTGCAGGTAACTATAAAAATTTCATGTTCAGGGATTTTCAAAGTCGTAATATTATTGTGAACAATGATGAAGTATTTTTTATCGACTTTCAGGGGGGGATGCAAGGTGGTTTGCCTTATGATGTAGCTTCCTTATTATGGCAGGCCAAGGCCGAACTTTCGCAGGAGTGGAAGGCTAAATTATTGGATCATTATATCAGTGAAGTACAAAGTTTATTGCCTGAAAAAATTGATGCAACTATTTTTAAACAACAATACAATGGGTTTGTATTATTAAGATTATTACAGGTGATGGGTGCCTATGGTTTTAGAGGGTTGTTTGAACGAAAAGCACATTTTTTAACGAGTATTCCATTGGGACTTTTAAACATAAAAAACTTTTTACAGCACAATACGATTTCAAGTGACACGCCGGTTTTTGCGTCCATTTTACATTGGATGGTTGGAGATGAAGTGATCCAAAGATTTACACCACCCAAAGCGACAGCCGAAACACCACTAGTCGTTACCATCAATAGCTTCAGTTATAAAAAAGGAATACCAGGGGATGATTCAGAAAATGGCGGTGGATTTGTTTTTGATATGCGCGGCATCTTAAATCCAGGGAGGTTTGATGATTATAAAAAATTATCAGGGCTTGATAAACCAGTACAGGATTTTTTAGAACAGAGAACAAAGATGAATGTTTTTTTAAATAGCGTATGGGATTTAATTGACATTAATACAGAGAATTATTTAGAACGAGGATTTGCTTCCTTACACATCAATTTTGGTTGTACAGGTGGACAACATCGCAGTGTTTATGCGGCTGAGCAAACAGCAAGGCATTTAAAAAATAAATACAAAGTCAAAACTATTTTACTGCATACCAATCAGCAAAACTGGGTTAAATAGCATTAGCAATAAATTTTTCGTTTATGCGAGCAATGATTTTAGCGGCAGGGTTAGGTACTAGGTTAAAACCCTTTACCAATCATCATCCCAAGGCATTGGCCGAAGTGAATGGGAAAACTTTATTACAGCGAAATATTGAATACTTACAAGCCTACGGCATTCGTGAAGTAGTGGTGAATGTGCATCATTTTAGTGATCAAATTATTCGTGCTGTTCAAGAAAATAATGGTTGGGGATCTGCTATAACAATATCTGATGAATCAAATGCTGTTTTAGAAACAGGCGGCGGCGTTTTATTTGCTGCTGATTATTTTAAGAATGAAGCTGCATGGTTGGTGATGAATGCGGATATTTTAACAACCTTACCATTGGATAAAATGATCGCTGCTGATAATTTGTTACGTGAGGGAAGTGAAAACTATATTGGCACTTTAGCAGTAACCAATCGCAGTACGAGTCGTAATTTATTGTTTAATCAAAAAGGGGTTTTGATCGGATGGAAAAATAATACCACATTGGAGGAAAAATGGGCGGATGCAAAAACAAGTTTAAATGAGGATGCTAATAACATTGTTCCCAAAGCCTTTAGCGGTATTCAAATAATACATGCATCTTTTTTTACTGCAATACAATTGCAAGGGAAATTTTCACTGATTGATGCTTATTTGCAAATAGCTGCTACAAATACGATTGGTTATTACGACCATAGTGATTCTATTTTAATGGATGTAGGTAAGCCTGAAAATCTTGAAAAGGCGGCAACCTTGTTTCCTTAAAAATTAGTTCCAGTAAATTATACTCGGATATAAATTTTCTTTTTATCTAGCAAGTAGGCTATCGCACCCATAAAGGCAATCATACATAAAGCGTATAATAAGGAGCCGATGCGTAAATCACTTGCGATATCTTTACATACATTTTGGTAAAACCAAGGTAATGCATTGGTATATACCGGTTCGCCTTTTTCATCTACATGATCTACCCATCTTAATAAAGCTAAAACGCGTGGTAAAAATCCACTCAATACGAAAATGAATAATGGATTTTTTCCAAACACATCAAAAAACTGGCTCCATTTTCCTTTGGCATTATTAAATTCTAATAAATATATTAACATGCTCAAAGTAATGATGGCCAAACCTGAGGTGTAAAAAACATAACTACTGGTCCATATTTTTTTATTAATAGGAAAACTAAAATCCCAAATAAACCCTACTAAAACTAGTACTACACCTGTTAATAATAATTTAGCAAGCATTTCAAAATTCTTTCCTTTCAATTGAATATACTCACCTACTAAAAATCCAAATATTACTTGCACTATTGCTGGTAGGGTACTAGTCAAACCTTCTGGATCAAATGGGACACCTTCGCCTTTATAAATATGTGAAATTCCTAAAACATTAAAATCAATGGCATTGCCAAAATAGCCTGATAAACTATAGGGATGACCTGGGGCGCCTAATGCAAAACTGAGTACCCAGTATATCACGAGTATCATCATGCCAATGAAAAGTGCCATCCGAGATTTTCCATAATAAATAATCACAGATGCAAAAAAGTAGCATAAAGCAATTCTTTGTAACACCCCCAAAATGCGCACATTTTCCCAAGGTTTAAACACTATGCTAGCATCACTCCATTTTACAAAGGGACTCCAATTTAAAAAAAGACCTATTAAAAATATAAGTGCGGTTCGTTTGATTACTTTTTTCCAAAATTCGCTGCTATTTCCTTGTTGCAACTTGGGCATCACAAATGACATCGCATTACCCACGGCAAATAAGAAAAAAGGGAAAACCAAATCGGTAGGTGTACAACCATGCCAGCTGGCATGGGATAAGGGGCTAAAAGTATTGGACCAGGAACCGGGATTATTTACCAAAATCATGAGTGCAACGGTAGCACCTCTAAAAACATCCAATGAATAATATCTTTCCTTGGTCATAGCTTAAAGTTTTATAAATTACTTAGTAATATATATCATCGTTTTAATATCTTTGTAAGATACAAAATTAAGATGCAAAAAAATATATTAATCACAGGGGGTGCAGGATTTATTGGGTCACATGTGGTACGTTTAATGGTGACCAAATACCCTGATTATCAAATCTTTAATTTGGATGCCCTAACCTATGCGGGTAATTTGGAAAATTTAAAGGATATTGAAAATGCGCCTAACTATCATTTTGTAAAAGCCAATATTTTAGACGCTACTGCTTTAAATGAAATTTTTGAAAAACATGCTATTACCGATGTAATTCATTTGGCTGCCGAGTCGCATGTGGATAGATCGATTGTTTCTCCACTAGATTTTGTTTACACCAATGTGATTGGTACCGTTAATTTATTAAATACGGCAAAGGAATTTTGGAAAGTAGATTTAAGTTATGAAAATGCGCATGATGGAACTTGGGAGAAAAAAAGGGATCATTTATTTTATCATGTCTCTACCGATGAAGTGTATGGCAGTTTAGGAAAGGAGGGGTTATTTACTGAAACCACTGCATATGATCCTAACTCCCCTTACTCCGCAAGTAAAGCGGCAAGTGATCATTTTGTTAGGGCTTATGGGGAAACCTATCATTTGCCAATTGTGATTTCAAATTGTTCTAATAATTATGGACCGAATCATTTCCCTGAAAAATTAATTCCATTATTTATACATAATATTATCAATAAAAAATCATTACCCGTATATGGAGATGGTTTGTATACGCGTGATTGGTTGTATGTAAAAGATCATGCACGTGCTATTGATATTATTTTTCATCAAGGTAAAAAAGCAGACACTTATAATATTGGCGGATTTAATGAATGGACCAATATTGATTTGGTTAAATTAATGTGTGCGCAAATGGATGTTAAACTGGGTCGTGCGGCAGGGGAAAGCGAAGCGCTTATTACTTATGTTAAAGATCGTCCAGGGCATGATCGACGTTATGCTATTGACGCAACTAAATTGAATAAGGAATTAGGTTGGTCACCTTCAGTTACCTTTGAGCAAGGGTTAGGGGAAACCATCGAATGGTACTTAAGTAATGGACCTTGGTTGGAAAATGTAACCAGTGGTGTTTATCAAACCTATTATAGCGATATGTATAGTAATCGTTAATTGGGTAATCGTTCATCGCGAAAGAAATAATCAACCAAAATAAAAAATTAATAATAAAGCCAATTCCTCAGCATGAAAATTGAAAATACACCATTAAAAGATTGTTTTATTATTCACGATACTGTTCATGGTGATGCAAGGGGCTATTTTATTGAAACTTTTAATCAAAAAGATTTCGCAGCAGCTACCGGATTAGATATTGTTTTTGTGCAGGATAATCAATCAAGATCATCAAAGGGTGTTTTACGCGGATTGCACATGCAAAAAGGGGATGCGGCGCAAGCAAAATTAGTAAGAGTAATAGAAGGGGCCGTATTGGATATCGCAGTTGATTTAAGAAAAGGCTCTCCCAGCTTTGGACAACATTATGCGATTGAGCTAACGGCGGATAATCACAAACAATTTTTTGTACCAAGTGGTTTTGCGCATGGGTTTGTGGTATTAACCGAGACGGCTACTTTTTTATATAAGGTAGATAAATTTTATCAACCAGGAAATGAAGTAGGGATTATGTATAATGATAAGGATTTAAATATTGATTGGAAGTTGCCAACGTCGGAATTAATATTTTCTGAAAAAGATAAAACATTGGGAAGCTTCGCAGCATACGCGGCGAGTTTATAAAAAAACTAAAAAGTAGACATCATGATTTGAGCACAATGTGCGAAAACATAAACACAAACAAAAAATTAAATTATTAGGTATATGAAGGGAATTATATTAGCAGGTGGATCAGGTACAAGATTGTATCCAATCACCAAAGGAATTAGTAAGCAATTAATGCCTATCTATGATAAGCCAATGATTTATTATCCATTGTCGGTATTAATGTTGGCAGGTATTAAGGAGGTTTTAATCATTACAACACCCGAGGACAATGATCAATTTAAAAGATTATTGGGAGATGGTTCTGAGATCGGTTGCCAGTTTAGTTATGCAGTGCAAGCAGTCCCTAATGGATTGGCGCAAGCTTTTGTCATTGGTGCTGATTTTGTTGGGAAGGATAAAGTTGCTTTAGTATTAGGAGACAATATATTTTACGGTGCGGGCTTTAGTAAGTTGGTACAATCCTTTAATGATGTGGAAGGTGCTGCGGTATTTGCTTATGAAGTAAATGATCCTGAGCGTTATGGAGTGGTGGAATTTGATGAAAATAATAATGCACTGTCATTGGAAGAAAAACCAACAGCACCTAAGTCAAATTTTGCAGTGCCTGGTTTGTATTTTTATGATAATCAAGTAGTTGAAATTGCTAAAAATATCCCAGCTTCTCCAAGAGGCGAATATGAAATCACAGATGTAAACAAAGTATACCTGGAGCGTAAACAGTTGCAAGTAGGTATCATGAATCGTGGTACTGCCTGGTTAGATACCGGTACTTTTGAATCCTTAGCAGATGCTTGTGAGTTTGTTCGTGTGATTGAAAAACGTCAAAGCCAAAAGATAGGCTGTATTGAAGAAGTGGCATTTAGAATGGGCTTTATTGATAAAGCACAATTAATGCTATTAGCTGATAAGTATGCCAAAAGCGGCTATGGAGAATATTTAAGGAACCTAAAAAAGTAGGGCTACAGATTATTTAATAGGGGGTCTGAGTGACTTTTTTTCAAATAGGCAGTTGCTTTGTCCTATTAAAAATGGCTTTTTCATATAAACAATGAACAATTTGTGAAATTCATTGTTTAATGTGTATGTCAACTTACTCCATTAAGGATTTAGAACAGGTTTCGGGAATTAAAGCCCACACCATTCGTATATGGGAGCAGCGCTATAATTTTTTACAGCCCTTGCGAACGGATACCAATATTCGCACCTATAATGCTAGTGAGTTAAAGATTATTTTAAACGTTTCCTTGCTGAATAAATATGGGTTTAAAATTTCTCATATTGACAAAATGACTCCGGAACAAATGGAAGAAAAAATTCTTTCATTGAATCAATTAGATGCAGTAAAGGAAAGGGTGATCAATGGTTTAATTAAGGAAATGGTTTCCTTAAATATGGGTTCCTTCGAAAAGCAATTAGATATTTATATTGGACAAAAGGGGATTGAAAGAACAGTTCTTGAAATTGTATTTCCTTTTTTAGAAAGGGTAGGTGTTTTATGGATAACCAATCATGTAAACCCGGCCCAGGAGCATTTAGCAACGAATTTGCTAAGACAAAAACTAATTTTAGGGATTGAAAAGCTTCCCGCTGTTTTAAATCAAGATACCAATGTGATTTTATTCATGCCAGAGGGCGAACACCATGAAATTGGATTATTACTCGTCTATTTTTTATTAAAACAACAAGGGGTTTTTGTAAATTATTTAGGAGCTAATGTTCCCTTGAGAGATCTTGCTTTTTTAAATGGTATTAAAAAGCCTGAATATATATTTTGTCATATTACCTCCCCTTCCAAACTGTTTAAACTGGATCGTTTCATTACCCATTTAGGTCAAATGACCAATGCAACACCGGTATTACTTTCAGGTCAGTTAATAAAGGATTATAAAGGCAAGTTGGCCGATAATATCAATGTCAAAATAAGTTTAACAGAGGTTCTACAGGTTATCCATGCTTTATAAGTACCCAATTCTAGTATTTATACGATTCTTTTTGTTTAATAAATTGATTATCAATATTTAATATTACTAGTTATTTAATATATATAATAATATTAATTATCAACTAGTTAACTTTTGTTTAAAATATTTTAAAAATAATTAAACAAAAATACGGATTCAACTCATATTTATGTTTAACTTTACATCTTAAAAGTTAAACACTATTTTATGTCTACCGCAGAATTTACATTACTACTTACTGAAAATGCTGATTTTTTAAAGCCATTTGCGATTAATTTGACCAAGGATCATGAAACAGCAAAGGATTTATTTCAGGATACCCTATATAGGGCATTATCCAATAAGGATAAATATAATGTGGGTACGAATATTAAGGCATGGTTATATACAATCATGCGTAATATTTTCATCAATGATTATCGTCGTAAGGCTAAGCAATCGACTGTTTTGGATAATAGTCCCAATGATTTTTTGATTGATCAAACAAGGGTTAAAGTGTTAAATAATGGGATTACTAACTTAAATTTGAAAGAGGTAAATAAAATGATTTATGATTTACCTGATTTATTTAGAACCCCATTTACTTTGTATTTTGAAGGGTATAAATATAATGAAATATCAGATGCATTAAATGAACCATTGGGCACAATAAAAAGTAGGATACATTTTGCACGAAAAATTTTGAAACAAAAAATTGAGCGATATTAATAAATGACTACGCATTCAAATAAAGCATTAGTAATTGGCGCCGGATTTGCTGGCCTATCTGCTGCTTCTTTTTTAGCAAAGAAGGGGTGGTCCGTCACTATTGTTGAAAAAAATGAAATGCCCGGCGGTCGCGCAAGAAAATTTGAAGCGGAGGGATTCACATTTGATATGGGTCCCAGTTGGTATTGGATGCCAGATGTATTTGAAAAATATTTCGGTTCCTTTGGAAAAAAAGTTTCTGACTTTTATGAATTACAAAGATTAGATCCTTCCTATCGTGTTTATTTTGAAAAAGCAACCTGGGATTTGCCTGCGAATTATGAGGCGTTGAAAAATTTATTTGAATCTATTGAACCTGGAGCGGCTAATGCATTGGACTTGTTTTTGGCTGAAGCAAAATACAAATATGAAGTGGGTGTTGGTAAATTAGTTTACCAGCCAAGTATATCCATTACTGAGTTTATTGATTATGAGTTAATTAAAGGTGTTTTTAAGTTGGATGTATTTCAGTCCATGAAAACGCACATTGCTCGTTACTTTAAGCATCCTTATATTCAGTTTTTAATGGAGTTTCCTGTGTTATTCCTAGGAGCACTTCCCGAAAATACACCAGCATTATATAGTTTAATGAACTATGCAGATATTAAGGGCGGGACTTGGTATCCTCAGAATGGTATGTATAGTATTGTAGATGGCATGGTCAAAGTTGCCAAATCATTGGGTGTGCAATTTAAACTAGGGGAGGAAGTGATGCATGTGGAGGTAGAAAATGGTACTGCAAATAAAGTTGTTACTAGATTAAATGATACGGGTATTGAAAATATTTATTCCTTTGATGTATTAATTGGTGCAGGCGATTACCATCATATAGAGACCAATTTATTAGAAAAGAAGTATCAATCCTACTCAAAAAAATATTGGGACAGTAGGGTATTAGCGCCAAGTTCATTATTGTTTTATGTGGGCTTGAATAAAAAGTTAAATGGGGTTACCCATCACTCACTTTTTTTTGATACCGATTTTTCAGTACATGGAAATGAAATATATAATAACCCTATGTGGCCATCCAACCCATTATTTTATGCGAGTGTGCCTTCAGTTACTGATGCTAGCGTAGCACCAGTGGGTTGTGAAAATTTATTTTTATTGATACCTATTGCGGCTGGGTTAGAAGGGGATACGGCAGAAATTCGGGAAAAATATTTCAACATTTTAATGGATCGATTGGAAAAAAAATGGGGTCAAACAATCACCGATGCTATTGTTTACAAAAGATCCTATGCGGTGGCTGACTTTAAAAATGATTACCATTCGTTTAAAGGGAATGCTTACGGCTTGGCAAATACGTTACTACAAACCGCATTTTTAAAGCCAAGTTGTAAAAGTAAAAAAGTAAAAAACTTATATTACACCGGACAATTAACGGTTCCAGGTCCAGGAGTGCCGCCAAGTTTAATTAGCGGAGAGGTAGTGGCAAATTTAATATGCAAACAATATAATAAACTATAACAATTATGTCCACTTTAAAATTGTATGATGAAGCTACTGCCTATAGTAGTAAGTATACAACCTTAATGTATAGTTCAAGCTTTTCCTCTGCGATAAAGCTATTGCATAAGGATTTGAGACAACCTATATTCGATATTTACGGCTTTGTGCGATTTGCAGATGAAATTGTAGATACTTTTCATGATTATGATAAAGTTGCCCTTTTACAACAATTTAAAATAGATACTTATCAGGCTTTATCACAGGGGATTAGTATGAATCCTATTTTACATAGATTTCAATTAACTTTTAATAAATATAAAATTGATCCTGCCTTGTTAGATGCATTTTTATTGAGTATGGAGATGGATTTATCTAAACAGCATTATGATGATAAATCTTATAACACTTATATCTATGGTAGTGCTGAAGTGGTTGGATTAATGTGTTTGTATATATTTTGCGAGGGCAATCAAGCGCAATTTGAGGAGTTAAAGCCGTCAGCAAAAAGTTTGGGCGCAGCATTTCAAAAAGTTAATTTTTTAAGAGATATCAAAGCGGATTTTGAAGGTTTAGATAGAATGTATTTTCCTAATTGTGATTTTTCTAATTTTTCACAAGCAGATAAGGATAAAATTGAGGATGATATTCAAAATGATTTTTCAATGGCACTGGCTGGTATTAAGCAGTTGCCATTAAAGGTGCGATTCGGAGTGTATGTTGCTTTTAAGTATTACTATTCTTTATTTAAAAAAATAAAAAAAGTACATCCCCATTCAATTTTGAAAACAAGAATTAGAATTCCTGATTATGGTAAAATTTTCATTTTGGCCAAGGCAAGTATTCGTAGTCAATTAAATTTATTTTAAAAAATTCAATAAGTGGAGCAAGTTATATTAGTAGATAAGGAGGATTGTGAAATTGGCGTAATGGAAAAAATGGAAGCACATAAGCAACCCGTGCTACATCGTGCTTTTAGTGTTTTTTTATTTAGTCCACAGGGTAAAATGTTATTACAACAAAGGGCTTTAACAAAGTACCATAGTGCTGGCTTGTGGACGAATACTTGTTGTAGCCACCCACGTCCAGGGGAAACATTGGAAAATGCGGTTGCAAGAAGGTTGATGGAGGAAATGGGCATTACCGCAAAGGTTTCCAAAGCATTCGATTTTATATATCAGGCGGAATTACCTGATAATTTAAACGAATATGAGTTTGATCATGTTTTTATTGGAAATTATGATGCTGATGTGCGTCCTAATCATTTAGAAGTCGCTAATTTTGTATACCAAAGTATGGAGGAGGTAGAAGCTAATTTACAGTCGTACCCTGAAAAGTACACCGTATGGTTTAAAATTGCTTTTCCAAAAGTGGTTGCATGGTATCAGTCTAATTCTTCATTAAGTTAAAATATATTTTTTATGATTTTTTTATTTGTAATGTTGTTGACATTTTTAGTAATGGAAGGAATTACATGGTTGACGCATAGGTATGTCATGCATGGATTTTTATGGGTATTGCATGAGGATCATCACCAACCTACAGGCCATATTTTAGAAAAAAATGACGCGTTTTTTTTAATTTTTGCGATACCAAGTATGCTTTGTATATTTTTTGGTACTTTTAAAAATATGCCATGGTTGGCGGGATTAGGTTCTGGAGTTGCGATGTATGGGTTTGCTTACTTTGTAGTACATGAAGTGATCATTCACCAACGTATTAAATGGTTTACACGTTCAAATATTCGTTATATTAAAGTTTTGCGTTGGGCGCACAAAATGCATCATAAGCATTTAGATAAACACGAAAGCGAAAGTTTTGGCATGTTGTTTGTTGCAAAAAAATATTGGGATAAAGTTAAACGCGACGAAGCAATACAAAATAATGGATAATTATTTATGAGTCATGCTAATGCAACCCCTCCTGCTGCGCCAATCTATGATTATATTATAGCAGGTGGCGGAGGTGCTGGTTTATCTTTATTACATTATCTATTAGCTTCCCCTGTCTTATCCAATAAGAAAATTTTAGTGATTGATCAATCATTGCGTAAAACGAATGATCGTACTTGGTGTTTTTGGGAAATTGGTGATAATGAATTTGAATCCTTGGTGCAGCATCGTTGGGATGCCATTTCAATTCATGCGGGTTCTTTTTCAAAAGAATTAGCTACAACCCCTTTTTCTTACAAAATGATACAAAGTATTGACTTTTATAATTATATCATTACTGCTGCCAAATTAAAGCCGAATGTTCATTGGGTCGAAGCAGCAATCTCGAATATGGCGGAAATTGTTTCGGATAATATTGATAAGGAGGTGCTAGTAAAATGGGAAGGGGGATTTGCCCAAGGGAAGAAGGTATTTACAAGTATACTTCCTTTTCAAATGAATAGTTTAGCAAGTGCCATTAAGTATGATGCAATCAATCTGCCAGTTAATAAAATGCCTTTTTTATGGCAACATTTTAAAGGAAGAACGGTTTGTTTCAATCAGCCAGTCTTTAATTCGAAAGTGGCTAGGTTGATGGATTTTAATGTGCCGCAACATGGGGCCACCGCATTTATGTATTTATTACCAATCAACGAGATGCAGGCCTTGGTAGAATATACTTTGTTCTCTGATCAAATTTTGGCAATTCCCGAGTATGATAAAGTTTTAAATGAATATTTGTCAAAGCATTATCCTGATTTTACTTACACGATTCAGCATGAGGAGATAGGTGCAATCCCAATGACCCAACAAGTTTTTTCAAATTATAATGCACCTATATACCCTATTGGGGCATTAGGTATGGCCATTAAGGCAAGTACTGGATATGCTTTTCAGTTTATACAGCAACAATGTAAAAATATTGTTGTTCAATTAGAGCAAGGAGCTACAATCCAAACAAATGTACATAATACGAGACATCGTTTTTATGATGCGGTTTTATTACATGTTTTATTTTATCACAAAATGGAAGGGGCGGAAATATTTAAAAGAATATTTGCCAAAAATAAAGCGGCTACGGTTTTTAAATTCCTTTCCAATACTTCTACTATTTTTGAAGATATTCAAATAATGCGCTCCCTTCCCACCCCTATATTTTTACCTGCAGCGATTGCTGTTTTATGTCGGCGGGCATAGGTTTACCCTTTTTCGTTTTTATTTTACTAATTTTGTACAAGGGCCTTGTAGTATAACGGATAGTACATGAGTTTCCGAAACTCCAAATCCAAGTTCGATCCTTGGCGAGGCCACAAATCCTTTCAACAAAGTTGAAAGGATTTTTTAGATATATAAAAAGCAATTATTAATTAAATTCTTTTTTACGAGATATTTGTGAAATTTCTCTTTCAGAAAATATCTTATTTCTCGCTAGTAAACAGGCGCCTAAATAACCTGCCTTTTCTCCAAGTTTAGAAATTTTTAATTGTGTATCAGTATTGACTAAACTTAATGAATATTTATTAATTGCACTTTTGACGGGTAATCTGAGGTAGTCATCTGTTTCTGATAAGGTTCCACCCAAAATTATTAATTCAGGATTGAAAATATTAATAAGCATTGCCAAACCTCTTCCTAATTTCTCTCCAATTTCTGCGAGTAATTCTATGCATAATGTATCCTCTTGCTTAGCTGCTTGAATTATATCGGTCAACGTAATATCTGTAATATTCTTATGCCTTTTTAATAAAGATGTTGTTGAACCTTCATTTATTTTTTCATGAAGCAATCGAATAATTGCTGAACCGGATGCTTCTGTTTCTAAACAACCCTTTTTCCCACAATGACATATTATTTCATTATTGAAAACTGGGGTATGACCAAATTCCCCACTAAAGCCAGATTTTCCATAGTAAATTTTCCCGTCAATAAATATACCCATTCCAATACCATAGTCAACATTGACAAAAAGTACATTCTTTTCATTGGTGATATCACCTACATAGAATTCACCTACTGCCATCGCTCTTGAATCATTTTCTAGGTAGGTTCTAATTCCTATTTGATTTTCAATATAAGTTGAAAGTGGTTCTTCTTGAAAATGAAAAAAACTATACGAATAACCATTAGTATTATTAATTCTACCAGATAGGTTTATCCCCATTGATAGTATCTTATCTTTTTTAATTTTGGTAGGAAGATCTTTAATAAAAGTTCGAATGATTAATAGTAGTTTCTGTAATGATTCAGGCGTGTTTTCTAATTTAAAAGCAATTCTATTTTTTTGATTTACTAATTGTTTTTTAAAATTTAGTAAACCTATATTGATATAATATTTTTTAATATCTACCCCCAAAAAAAAGCAAGCATCAGGCACTAATCCATACATATTTGCTTTTCGACCACCTGTAGATTCAACCTTACCTTCGTCCTTAATTAATTCGTTTTTTATCAGTTCATTAATCAGACTAGTTGTCTTTGGGACACTAATATTGAGTTCTTTACTTAATTCGGTAATAGAACTGGTATCAACCTTATCTAAGAAGTTAAAAATAATTTTCTTTAATTCTTTGTTTTTAAGCGCGACCCCTGAGGACTGGTTCTCATCAAAAACATCTGAAAATAATTGGGATTTCGTCATATTTTAAAAATAATACATCTTCCTTGTTTTATTCATATTTTCTTTCTTATTAGTAAAAAAAATTAATAAGTTTGCTTATAATATTAAAAAATATAATAATTTAGACCTCTAATAATCATTAATACCTGATAAAATTGTATGGATACTCCTCAAATTTCAATATCGAATGATCATATAATGCATTCTTTTGCAATGCAATACCATGAAGAATTAACAAAGAATATTCTGCCATTCTGGTTAAATCATAGTATTGACCAACAGTTTGGTGGTTTTTTTACTTGTTTAGATCAAAAAGGAAAGGTTTATGATACTGATAAATTTGTTTGGTTGCAAGCCAGGCAAATTTGGTGCTTTAGTTTCATGTATAAAAATGTAGAAGCTAATCCAGAATGGTTAAATATGGCATTACATGGTGCAGAATTCCTGCAAAAATATGGTAGAGACGAAAAAGGTAATTGGTACTTCTCATTAACTCAAAAAGGGCAACCTTTATTGCAGCCATATAATATATTTAGTGATTGTTTTGCTACAATGGGGTTTGCTGCATTATATAAAATTGATCCAGTTCCTGAATGGAAAAAAATTGCAATTGATACTTTTGAAAATATTATTCATAGAAAAAATAATCCAAAAGGAAAATATAATAAACAATTCCCAGGAACTAGAGATTTAAAGAATTTTAGTTTGCCAATGATTTTGTGCAACCTAGCCTTAGAATTAGAACCAATATTAGGTAAAGAAAGAGTGGATGAGTTTATTCCTAGCATTATAGATGAAGTAATGAATGTATTTTACCAACCTGAATTAGGTTTAATATTAGAAAATGTTTTTCCTGATGGAAGTAGTTCTGATAGTTTTGACGGCAGATTAGTTAATCCTGGTCATTCTATTGAGGCAATGTGGTTTATCATGGATTTAGGTAAGCGATTAAAAAATGACGAATTAATTGGGAAGGCTTTGGATATAATATTCAAAACATTGGATTTTGGTTGGGATAAATTATATGGAGGAATTTTTTACTTTAAAGATTGTAAGGACAGGCCAGTACAACAGCTTGAGTGGGATCAAAAATTATGGTGGGTTCATGTTGAAGCCCTTGTTGCATTAGCAAAAGGCTATGATTTAACTCGTGATCCTAGATGTGTAGAATGGTTCAAACGCATCCATGATTATACTTGGAGCCATTTCAAGGATTTAGAATATGGGGAATGGTTTGGATATTTAAATAGAGAAGGGCATGTTTTATTATCATTAAAGGGTGGGAAATGGAAGGGCTGTTTTCATATTCCAAGAGCGCTTTACCTTGTCAGTAATACATTAAAAAATATATAATTACAACTAATTGGTTATCAATGAGTTGTAATTATATACCATAGATACTAAAAAAAATAACTAAAGAATCCTATAAATAATAAAAAATATTATTAAGTTGTATCGATTTGTTACATAATTATTAAATATTACGCTACTTAAAAAATCAAATAAATATTTATGAAAATAACGAAAGTGTTGTCGGTCTTTGTTTTCCTTATGATTTGTTCTTTGTCAATCTTTGGACAAGTACAAATTTATAAAGGACAAGTTAAAGACCCCACTGGTAAGGCTTTAGAAGGTATTACCGTTACATCTCTTGAATCAAAAAATAAAGCCTTGACTAATGTTGATGGACAATTTTCAATCCAGGCAAAAAGGGGAACCAAAATATCCTTTTCAGGTATTGGTGTTGAAACAAAGACCATTGATGTGGGTGTTGAAGGTGCTATAAATGTTGTTTTAGATTTAAAATTTGCTGAATTAAACGATGTTGTAGTGGTAGGTTTTGGTACTCAGAAAAAAGTTAATTTAACTGGATCAGTTGTGACATTAAAAAATGAGGATTTAACTAAAAGGCAAGTAGCTACATCAAGTAACTTACTACAAGGACTTGCGCCTGGTGTTACTGTTACGCAGCAATCTGGAAGACCAGGAGCTGATGGCGCAACTATTAACATTAGAGGGTTGAGTTCAATTTATGCTGGCCAAGGCCCTTTAATATTGATCGATGGAGTAGTATCAAGCTTAGATAATATTGATCCAAATGCTATTGAAACCATTTCAATTTTAAAAGATGCAGCATCAACTGCGGTTTATGGGGCTAGAGCTGCCAATGGGGTTGTTCTTGTTACTACAAAAAGAGCAACTACAAAAGGTTTGCAATTATCCTTTAATAGTTATTTCACTAAACAATCTGCTACGGATATTCCTAAAAGAGCAAGTGCAGTTGATTTTATGAAATTAAGTAATGTTGCACAACAAAATAGTACAGGTAATCCTGCTGCTTTTTTATATGCACAAGCATTGATAGATAAATATAGTACTACGGCCCCCAATAATATGGATGTAATTGATAATGATTGGGTAAAATTATTATTTGTTAATTCAGGTTTAATGCAAAATCATAATGTTACTGTTAATGCTGGTGGTGAAAAATTAAGCATGTTTACATCATTGACCTTTATGGACCAGAAGGGAATTATACCAAATACAAATTTTAAAAGAACAGATATTAGAGTAAATCCTGATTTAAAAATTAGTAACAAATTTTCCATAAAAGGAGTTTTTAATTATACAGAAAACAGAACGACTAGCCCATCTACTACTTCTGCTGATTTTATTATTAGACAAGCTATTGGAATCATCCCAATTGGGGCTGCAAAATTTGGAGAGGGCATGTATGGTAATGCAGGCCAAAGTAATAATAGAAACCCACTTGCGCAAGCGGAGGCTGCAGGAACAACTGAACTGATTACCAATAGCTTATTAAGCAAGATAGGTTTTACTTATAATCCTATTAAAAATATTGAAGTGGAGGCTTTTACTGCAAGAGAATTATGGATACCAAATACTAAAACGCTAGTAAAGAATGTAAATATATACCAGCCTAATGTTGCTGCAAATACTTACGATTACGTTGGTGTATGGCCTGGAACAAATAGCTTAAGTGAATCCTATTCAACAAATGTTAGAAGTACTTTTTTAGCACAAACTACTTATACAGGACAATATAAAGATCATAATTTAAAAGTATTAGTAGGTGCACAATCTGAACAATTTACTTATAGAGGTATCAATGCCTCAAGAACTGATTTCACTAATCAAAATTTGCCTTATTTGAATTTGGGTACGAATAATAGAAATAATGCTGGGGGTGCTTATGAAACGGCAATTGCTGGGTTTTATAGTAGAATTAATTACAATTACAATCAAAAATATTTACTTGAAATTAACGGACGTTATGATGGTTCCTCAAGATTCTCTCAAGCAAGTGATAAACAATGGGGTTTTTTCCCTTCTGCATCTGCAGGTTGGATTTTTACCAAAGAAAGAATATTTGAGGGACTTAGTAAATATATTGCATTTGGAAAGGTACGGGCTTCCTATGGTTCTTTAGGTAATCAATCAATTTCAAGTATATATCCATTTTCTGCAAATTATACCACTGGATCAAATGCCTATTTTAATGGTATTACAAATGTGGGCTATGCACTTTTGGACGCGCCTAATCCTAATATCACCTGGGAAAAGTCAACCCAAAAGAATATCGGAATTGACTTGACTTTTACAAAACATTTTAGTGTAACAGCAGATTATTTTATTAGAGAAATTAGTGATATTTTGTTAGTTAGGCCAATTCCAACTTATGTTTCTATGAATTCTCCCTATATTAATGCGGGAACAATGGAAAATAAAGGATGGGAATTAACGGTTAATTATAAAACAAAAATTGGTAAATTGGGTGTAAATATTACTGCATTAGTTTCTGATGTGACGAATAATGTAACAAGTTTGCCTGGGGTACCATATTTGGATGGCGGGTCGGTTAGAACCACTGTCGGTCAACCATTGTACTCGTATTTCGGATACAAAGCACTTGGTTATTTTCAATCTGATGCTGATATTGCTGCTTCTCCTACACACTTTTTTATTCCTAAGCCAGGTGATATTAAATATGCAGATATAAACAATGATGGAAAGGTGGATGCAACTGACCGAACTTTTATCGGAAATAATTTTCCTAAATATGAGTATAGCTTCAACATGAATTTTAGTTATAGTAATTTTGACCTCAGCTTATTTTTCCAAGGCGTAGGGAAAAGAGAAAATTATTTGACAGGTACCGGTGCTTATCCTTTTTATGCTGCTGATTTTATACCAGGTGTATTGGAATCGCATAAGGATTACTGGACACCGACCAACCCTAATGCAAAATTTCCTAGATTATTGCCAGCAATTGGCGTGAATGGTACCACAAGCTCGTTTTGGATTACGGATGCTGCTTATTTACGTTTGAAAAATGTAAACTTATCCTATCGTCTTCCTGATGCCATTACTAGAAAATTAAAAATAAATTCTGCTAAAATATTTGTTAGTGGGCAAAACTTATTCACTTTCACGAAATTCTGGGAAGGGTATGATCCGGAAATTAATAATCAAAACGCTGAGTTTTATCCATTGATGAAAACAATTACAGGCGGTATTAACATCAATTTTTAATTACAAAAAAAAGTTAAATATGAAAAAGCTGATGTATATAATTTTAGTTGGAAGTGTTTTAAGTGGCTGTCAAAAATTTTTGGACCGACAACCACTTGATTCTATTTCATCGACTAATTTTTTAACAAATGAATCTGAAATAAAGTTAGGATTAACGGGTGTATATAGCTATGCACTTTGGAATTATGGCACTACAAATACGCCATTGCTAAAAAGAATTGAGTCAGCCACTGATTTAGGCATGTCACGAAAAGGAAGTGATCAAGAAGACTTAATGGTATTAGGCGATAATGGTCCATTTTTAATTGGCAATGGTATAACTACTTCAGCTTGGAGTAATGCATATGCTACTATTGCTAGGGCTAATTCATTTTTAGACGGCATGACTATAGGTAAAGCAACTACTTCAGCAACTGCTTATGCTAGAATGCGGAGCGAAGCCTTAGTACTAAGAGCAGTTTCTTATTATTATTTGATGTCTTGGTTTGGAGATGTACCTTTTTTTACAAAACCATTAGACCCTGCTGAATACGAAACGCAAACCAGAAAATCAAAATCTGAAATTGCAAAAGATTTATATAAGGATTTAGATGAAGCTTGGTCAGGGCTTCCAAATTTAAATGACCGAGGAAGGGTTAATAAAGGTACTGCATATGGGTTCAAAGCGAAAATCGCCTTATTGATTAAAGACCATGCAACTGCAGCAGCTGCAAGTAAAGCGGTGATGGATTTAGGCGCATATAATTTAAATCCTACTTTTTTAAATTTATTTAACCTATCTGGTCAAACTTCAAACACAGGGAATGAAATTATGTTTATGACGCAACTTCCTCAAGATAATGCGAGTCCTTTAAGTTATCTACCCATTGGTTTATTGCCAAGGCAAGTGTTAGGGACTTCTGGTAATAATTTTCCGACACAAGCAATGATTGATAGATTTGAATGTACTGATGGTAAAAGAATTGATCAATCTCCGTTATATGATCCCAAAAATCCAGGAAAAAATAGAGATAGAAGGTTAAAGTGGACCGCATATCTTCCTTATGATACCATGGAAGTTGCTACTGGTGTAAATGTTTCCTTGCCTTATCAAAATCCCAAGCAAAGAATTATTTATAATATCTATTCCGATACTATTTTCAGATATAACTGGAGCACCAATGCATTTGTCAAATTAGCAGGTAATCCTGATTTTATTAGATCAGCTAATAGTGTATGGCAATTTGGATCAACTGGAGCTGTAGGTGGAGTTGGTTATTGTTGGAGTAAATATTTGGATCCTAATCAAAATGCGTTTGCTGGCAAGCAGGGATATATTTTATTACGCTATGCAGATATTTTATTAATGTATGCCGAAGCCAAAATTGAATTAAATCAAATTGATGCTACCGTGAATGATGCTATTAATAAAGTTAGAGCTCGTGCTTCACAACCTGCAACTACATTAACTACGCAATCTGAATTAAGGCAGCTTGTTAGAAGAGAACGTGCAGTTGAGTTAGCGTTAGAGGGTCATCGTTGGAATGATTTGACAAGATGGGGTATTTATAATAAAGCGGTAAATGGTGTATTATTTGGAGCAGCTCAAAATACCACTGACGTGCCTGGGCTACCCATTTTTGATACAAATGATATCCCAGATTATACCAATAGTAGTGCTAAACGTATTAATCCAAGAAATCAAACAAGATTAACCCAAGCAAAACATTTATTATGGCCTATTCCACAAGGTGAATTGGATAAAAATAAAAATCTGATACAAAACACTGGATGGTAAATTGACTAAATAAATTTATTGTTATTTTTATATCATGAAAGGCTGGTCATTACCAGCCTTTCATGATATAAAAAGGGTTGTTAAAAATTGAAAATTCTATGAAACAGAGGTTGCTTTTTAAAATAACACTTTTATTTAATTTGTTAGTTACGCTAATATTTTTGAATGGGTGTTCAAAAGGGTCTGTTTCAAAAAATACAATTACGCCACCTGTTACAATAACAACGCCCAGTTTTGATCCCAATGCATTAAGAGGTGTTTGGATCACTACAACTGCAAGTACTGCTTTAAATAGCAAAGAAAATATAAAGCAAACTGTTGCTAATTGTAAAATTGCAGGGATCAATAATTTATTTGTTGTCGTATATAATAATGCACGTACTACTTACCCAAGTCAGGTGATGCAAAACTTATTAGGCGTATCTATTTTAGAAACATTTTTAGGAAGAGATCCTTTAAAGGAAATTATAGATGAAGGTCATGCTGCAGGCTTAAAGGTACATGCATGGTTTGAATATGGATTTGCTTCATCTTATGGGCAAAATGGCGGTGCCATTATTAAGGCGAAACCTAATTGGGCTGCAAAGGATATTAATGGAGCATTAGTTTCAAAAAATAATTTTGAGTGGCTAAATGCCTTTGATCCTGAAGTTCAAATGTTTTTAATGAATTTAATGAAGGAAGTGACAACTAATTATGATATTGATGGCATCCAAGGAGATGATCGATTACCCGCCTTGCCCTCAACTGGAGGATATGATGACTATACAATTTCTTTATATAAGGCTGCTTATGGGGGAGCTAATCCGCCAACGACTAGTACAGATGGCAATTGGGTGAAATGGAGAGCAGGTTTATTGAATAGTTACATGAAAAAAATCAATAAAGAACTAAAAGCAATCAAGCCTAAGTTAATTGTAAGTATGGCACCTAGTATTTATCCATTTAGTTTAAATGAATATTTACAGGATTGGCCTACTTGGGTAGACAGTGGATGGGTAGATCTTATTTTACCACAAGTGTATCGATATGATATTAATGCTTATTCTGCTACACTATCACAACAAAAAGCGTATTTGAAAAATAATACTAGTATATGTTATCCTGGGGTACTGTTGAAATCTGGAACTTATTTACCTGATGATTTGTTTTTAACACAAATGTTGCAACAAAATAGAAATCAAGGCTTTAAGGGGGAGTGCTTCTTTTTTTATGAAGGCCTCAAAGATAAACTTAGTTTTTTTCAAAATCAATACGCGTTTATTAAATAAATTTACTATGCCATGACTAATAATGTAAAAAAAAGACATCCTTTACAATGGATTCCGACAACCTGGTTTGCTATGGGCTTGCCTTTTGTTGTTTTGTCTACTGCAAGTGCTATTATGTATAAAGACTTTGGTATATCAGATACAAATATTGCTTTTTGGACTTCTTTAATTATGCTACCATGGACATTAAAACCATTATGGGGACCATTCTTGGAGATGTTTAAGACAAAAAAGTATTTTGTTTATATTACACAAATTTTGACAGGTTGCATATTTGGATTGATTGCAATATCGTTGCACTTAGATCATTTTTTTTCAATATCAATAACTTTAATGGCAATTATAGCTATTAGTGCATCTACCCATGATACTGCTGCCGATGGGATTTATTTAAATGAGTTAGACACTACAGAGCAATCTAAATACGTTGGATGGCAGGGTGCATTTTATAATGTTGCAAAAATTGTTTCCGGAGGTTTATTAGTTTATTTGGCTGGGGAGTTAGAAAAAAAATACGGTTTAGTAAATGCATGGGTGACAGTAATGTTATTTTATTCTTTTCTAATGATATTGCTAGGCTTTTATAATATGAAAATGCTTCCTTCAGGGGGAGAATCAAAGCATGTAGGAACTATAAAAGAAGGCTTTGGTGTATTAAAGGAAGTTATTATTACTTTTTTTCAGAAAAAAAATATTTGGTACGGTTTGGCATTTATTGTTTTTTACCGTTTCGCAGAAGGCCAAGCAATAAAAATAACTCCATTGTTTTTTAAGGCATCAAGAGTGGATGGGGGGTTGGGGTTATCAACTTCTGAAATAGGCTTGTTATATGGCGTTTTTGGTGCTGCTGCATTTGTATTAGGCTCTATTATAGCAGGATATTTTGTTTCTAAAAGTGGGGGCTTGACCAGAAAATCACTTTTAATTTTATGTTGTTTTTTTAATTTACCATTTGCTGCTTATGCTTATTTAGCGATAGCACTACCGATTAATTTGTATATTATTGGTGCTGCAGTCGCTATTGAATATTTTGGTTATGGTTTTGGATTTGTTGGTTTAATTTTATACATTATGCAACAAATGGCTCCTGGAAAATATAAAATGGCGCACTATGCTTTTGGTAGCGGTTTAACAAATTTAGGTTTCATGTTACCATCAATGATTAGTGGTTTTGTAAGTGACAGGATAGGCTATGACTATTTCTTTATTTGGGTACTTGTTTCTACAATACCTGCATTTATAATTTCCTGGATAGTCCCATTACCAAAATTAGAACAAGAAGATATTTAAATTATTGTATCATGCGAATAACAGGAACATTTATTGATGAAATTAGTCATGATATACCTCATCAAAATTGGGGTCCACGTGAGTGGGAAAAGGACTTTCAATATATGCAAGCCGCTGGTATTGATACGGTGATTGTAATAAGATGCGGGTATAGAAAATTTTTAACTTATCCTTCGAATTATTTAATAAAAATGCATCAATGTTATGCGCCTCCTATTGATTTAATTGATCTATACTTAACATTAGCAGAGCAGTATGATATGAAACTATATTTCGGGCTCTATGATAGTGGACAATATTGGGATACAGGGAATTTGCAGTTTGAAATTGACGCAAATTATTATGTAATAGATGAAGTGTGGAAAAAATACGGTCATCGAAATGCTTTTAAAGGTTGGTATTTGAGTACTGAAATTAGTCGTAAAACAAAAGGGGCTATTGAGGCCTTTAGTAATTTAGGAAAAATGTGCAAACAGATTAGTGGAAATTTGCCTGTGTTTATTTCGCCCTGGATAGATGGTAAAAAAGCGGTGATGGCCGCTTCTGGTATTTTAACTAAAGAAGATAAAGTTACTATTATTGAACATGAAACAGAATGGAATGAAATTTTTGAAGGCATTCATCAAAATATTGATGCGGTTGCTTTTCAAGATGGGCATATCGATTATCATGAACTTACAGATTTTTTTTCAGTGAATAAGAAACTTGCAGATAAATATAATTTAGCATGTTGGACGAATGCTGAAAGTTTTGATCGAGATATGCCTATTAAATTTTTTCCTATTAAATTTGAAAAATTAAAACTAAAATTAGAAGCTGCTGCTAAAGCTGATTACGCTAAAGCTATTACTTTTGAATTTTCACATTTTATGAGTCCGCAATCATCTTATATACAAGCCCATCATTTATATAATAGGTATTTGGAATACGTAAACAATTTATAAAGTTATATGGTACGAAATTATTTTTTATTTCTTTTTTTTGTATTTAGTAATTTACACTTACATGCGCAATCAAACACGCCTATTGAACTTAGGGGTACTTGGATTACGAATGTAGCTAGTGATGCTATGTTGACCGAAAAAAATGTAAAAGAAGCCGTTTCGAATTGTAAACGCAATGGCCTTACTGATATTTTTGTAGTGGTTTGGAATAACGGCCTAACCACTTATCCAAGTAAAGTTGTTAAAAAATATATTGGTATCGGGCAAGACCCAAGGTATAATAATTTTGATCCATTGGCTTCCTTTGTGACAGAAGGTCACAAACTTGGATTAAAAGTGCATGCATGGTTTGAGTTTGGTTTTTCATATGCATATAAAGACAGTAGTCAAAATAATTGGCTACTAAAATATCCTCATTGGGTTGGTCGGGATCAAAAACAAAATTTATTAAAGAAAAATGGTTTTTTTTGGTGGAATGGTTTACACCCCGAAGTGCAATACTTTATGCATGATCTTGTATTAGAAGTTGTTAAAAATTACAAGGTAGATGGTATTCAAGGAGACGACCGTTTACCTGCTATGCCATCCGAAGGCGGTTATGATTCGTTCACTACAAATGAATATGCAAAGGAACACAACGGCTTAAGTCCAACTTTAGATACAAAAAATCCAGCATGGGTTCAATGGAGAGCTAATAAACTGAGTGCATTTGCAAAAGATTTATTTAAAAATATAAAAAGTACTAACAAAAATTGTATTGTAAGTTGGGCGCCTAGTATTTATCCATGGAGTTTGGAACAATATTTGCAAGATTGGCCTACTTGGCTGACGCAAAACTATGCCGATATTGTTATACCCCAGGTGTATAGATATAAATTTGAAAGCTATTCAACAACATTAAAAGCGATTGCTGGTCATGTGCCTTTAGAATTTAAAAATAAATTATATCCAGGAATATTAACTTCACTAGGAGATGGCTATAGAGTAGATAGTGTATTTTTTGATAAAATGATTTCATTAAATAGAGCAGAAGGTTACAATGGCGAAGTTTTATTTTATTATGAAACTATTAAGGATGCGAAAATACCAATTTATAAATATTAATTTTATGTCTAATTTTATTTTTAAAAAGTGGATTCAGTTTATTTTCTTTTTTGTTTTAATTAGCTGCAGTAAAAGTACGAATGGAGGTCAAATTGTTCCATCAAATCCAGTACCAGTAAATACTGTAGCGACTGCAAAATTAATGACTTTGCCAATGGGGTGGAAATTATCTACCACACTCACTTCGAGTTTTCCTAGTGGCATTGAGTTATATTATTTTGACAGTTTATTTTCGGGAAAAAAAACAAAGATGTATTGTTTTGTTTATGATAGCAAAAATACCAATATTGAATTTAAGCCTGTTTTATCTACTACAGCAAAAAAACCAAGTGATTTTTATAAAGAAGAATCTGGCATAGTTTACGCTACTATAAATGGAGGTTATTTTGGATCCAACCAATCCTATAGTTTAGTAAAACATAATGGAACTACAAGTTCGGCGAATATTAAAGTATTAAACCGTAATTATAATGGCGTGAGTACTTCCTATTACCCAACACGTGCTGCATTTGGCGTGAGTGCAACAGGAGTATATCAAGCTGCATGGATTTATCATGTTGGAACAAGCAATGATTTAATATATAGTTATCCTTCACCAAATGCTAATATTGAAGGTAAAGCCCCGATGGCAACTCCTAGTGAAATATTTCCAATGGGGGGCAAGGTTTGGGATATCACCTCTGCTATAGGAGGATCGCCCATGTTAATAAAAAACGGTAAATTGAACATTTCCGATACCGCTGAAATGATTGTTATTAATAATACTACCTCTAGACCAAGAACTGCTATTGGGCACACTAACAACAATCTTGTTTTGTTATTAGCTGTGGAAGGTGACAACACTATTGGAGGGTATGATGGGGTAAATTTAAAAGAACTCAGTGATATTCTACTTTCATTAGGATGCCAAGAGGCGATTAACTTAGATGGAGGTGGATCTACTAGTATGGTGGTATCCAACCAGCTTACAGTTCGCCCTGGAGATAATGGTGTTGAAAGGCCTGTAGTATCTGCAGTTTTAATTAAAAAGAAATAATATTTTGATTTATATTAGTACTTATGAAAAAACATCCTTTTTTATTATTTGCATTCCTATTACTAATTAATCTAACTAAAGGTCAATCTTCAGTTGAAAATTTGCAAACGGATGTTTTAGTAATCGGTGGAACTGCGAGTGGTATTTCTGCTGGTATTCAATCCGCAAGGTTGGGAGTGAACACTTTAGTAGTGGAAACAACGCCTTGGCTGGGGGGTATGTTAACTTCGGCAGGGGTGCCTGCTTTCGATGGCAATAATGCGATGCCTGCTGGTTTATTTGGTGAATTTCGCCAACGATTATATGACTATTATGGGGGAGCGAATGCGGTTTCAACCGGTTGGGTAAGCAACACTTTATTTGAACCACATATCGGAGATAGTATTTTTAAATCAATGGCCTACAGCGAAAAAAATTTAATGGTCAAATACCAATACCAGTTTAAAGAAATTATTAAAAGTGGTAATACGGTTATTGGTGCAGAATTCTTTGAAATAAATACGGGTGCTCAATTAATCGTAAAAGCAAAAAGGGTCATTGATGCCACAGAGTTAGGAGATGGCTTGGCTTCAGCCAAAGTTCCTTATGACCTTGGTATGGAATCCAATGATATTACCGGTGAACAGGTAAATTTGGCGGGTGCCAATGATATTATACAGGATATTACTTATGTGGGTATATTAAAAGATTATGGTGCTCCTCAGCCATTGATCCCTAGGCCGATTCATTATGATTCCACTGAATTTGATGGGAGTAATACCTCTTTTTATAAAGATACCAATCGAAAGCGTCCTTCGGTAGATGCAAAAAAAATGTTAGAATATGGTAAGCTGCCCAATAATAAATACATGTTAAATTGGCCCATTTATGGCAATGATATTTATTTGAATGTGGTGGAGAAAACACCCAAGCAAAGGGAGGAATTACTTGAACAAGCAAAGCAACAAACACTTCGTTTTATTTATTTTATACAAAAGGATTTAGGGTTTAATCATTTAGCATTAGCGGATGATGAATTTCCAACCAAGGATAAATTGGCATTGTATCCTTATCATCGTGAATCACGTCGGATGCATGGCATGGTTCGCATGTTAGTGCAACATATTTCTAAGCCATTTGATACGCCACAACCATTATACACAACTGGTATTGCTGTAGGAGATTATCCGGTTGACCATCATCATAAAAAAAATAGTGCAGCACCACAGCATTTAGAATTTTTCCCGGTGCCTTCTTTTAATATTCCAATCGGTGCCTTAATACCAAAGGGGGTAAGTAATTTTATTGTTGCTGAAAAATCAATAAGTGTTTCAAATATAGTTAATGGTACTACAAGACTGCAGCCATGTGTCATGCAAATAGGACAAGCCGCAGGATTATTAGCTGCATTAAGTATTAAAAATAAGGTGGATCCAAAAAATATTTCTGTACGTAAAGTGCAACAAGTTTTATTGGAGGCGAACGGTTATATCATGCCCTATAAGGATGTAACACAAAAGGATCGCTATTTTAAAGCGATACAGAAAATGGGGGCTACCGGATTATTACGTGGCGTGGGTGTGCCTACTGGATGGGCTAATGCCACTTATTTTAATCCCAATGATAAAGTAAAATTGAACGAATTTTCAATTGCATGGAATAAAAAATTTACATCTAAAACAATGTTAGGCGATAGGGAGGTTACAGTAGGGGATGCATTATTATTTGCGGCAACCTTGTCAAATAATACAAGTGAAAAGATAAATAAAGCATTTGAATTAAAATGGAAATCAATTGGGCTTGAAAATTTTACCTTGCAAAGACCCATTTTGCGCTACGAATTAGCAGCCATCCTAGACGAATACAATGTATTTAATATTTTTGATGTTGATATTTACGGGAATTATACGAAGTTATAGTGCAATTATTTTTCAGGTGTCAACTTTTGCGTATAGGTTTTATTAAATTGGTAGCTAACGGTCAATTTAAAATTTCTGACATTGGTAATGCTATAGCTATCGATAATAAAATTGGGTCCTTCTGTACGACCTTTGTATTTGGTTAAGCCAAAAGGATCGGTCGCTGAAATATTTACATTCACTTTTTTATTCATTAATTTTCGTTGCATACTAATTTGCATACTTATATTACTTCTTGATATTCCCTGCGGCGTTGCATAGCTGTTGTATTTATTATTTGCTTCAATGGTGGTAAGGCTATTGGGCATATAGCTATAGTTGAGGCCCGTATAATAGGAGCCGCCATCCATATATTTGTACTTTATTTTATCAATTGGACTGTATTTGTTGTAATGAATACCTGAGCTCAAATTAACTTTAAACTTTCTAGTGACGGTAATGCCAGACCAAAAATTAAGATGATATTCCTCTTGGTCAGAAATATTTTGATAGGTGGTTTGTGTTCTACCTGTAGCCACTAAAGTTCGAATGGTTGTAAATACTTCTTTTACTTTATTGTAACCAAAACTACTATTGATATTTAATTTATTGGTATTGTACCCTAAATTATACTCAATATTTTGTGTTAATGTAGGTTTGATGAATGGGTTTCCAAAACGTACATTATACACATCTGTGTAATCGATATTAGGGTTTAGCTCAATAATGGTAGGCCTTCTTATTGTTTCTCTAAAGGTAATTGTACTGTTTAGTTTAGTACTAAATTCTTTTCTGAATGAAATGTTCGGTAAAAATCGCCAATAATCATTTTTTGTATTTGGTGCAGTACCTTTAAGAAATTGGAAGCTGGTTAAAGTGTATTCCGCTTGTTCGCCAAATGATATTCTCCATCCTTTATTTAAAATAAACGTAAGGCCAATACGGCTTGTCGCTATGCCTTGATTAAAAATAAAATTACTACTCAATAGCTCATTGTCATTAATTGTATTGGTTGCTTTATTTAAATAGGAGGCGTTTAAAATAGTATGCTCATCGTTGTTGGTGAAATTAATACCTGCATTCAGTATTGTTTTTTCATTTTTAACTAATGGTTTACTATAATTTGTTCTTATATAGTAGGAAGTACTATAATTATCAACAAATTGGTTTTGGGTAGAATCCTGACCACTCGGTGTTAAATCATTTAAAAGATATTGCTGATAAAATCTTTTATCATTCACCCCTTTTCCAAAATTGAGCCCAGTATAAATATTTAATTTCTCGCTCTTTTGTTTTGCTCTTTTCCAATTGTAAGTCCCAGAAAAACCATGGTTATAGGTGTTTCCATCATAATTGACTGTTCTTTTACTTGCCTTCCATACTTGTAATTTATTGTTCAGATTGGTATAGTCCGCATTGGTCACGTTGTCAATATTACTAATGATGCCTTGGTATACAAGCTCAATGTTTTTTTGTTTATTAATATCAATATTTGATTCAAGTCGGACAGTTGGGCTTGATGTTTTATTGATATAATTGCTTTTAGAATTGAGGAAATTCGTTGAATCTGTATAAAAGTTTTGTCGTGTGGACCTTGAATGACCAATGACGTTATATTTGGAAATATTGAAATGCCCATTAAACGTTATTTTTTTTGATTTATAACTTAGATAGGTGCCTCCTGTTCTTTGTCCATTGGTGCCTGCACTTAACCAAAGCTTTTGGTAGTAGCCTACGCGTCCTTTTTTCGTAACAATATTGATAACACTTCCATCGTAGGTTGCGTATTCGGCAGGGGGCGTTTGCATTAACTCCACTTTCTCAACCATATTGGCGGGCAAGCTTTCTAGTAATTCTGCTAATTGTTGTGCATTTAAGTTAGAAGGTTTTTCATCAATTAAAATAAGCGGTGCCTTTCCTTTTACAGTTATACTGCCATCTGGATTGGCGTTTACCATTGGCATATTTTTTAACATTTCAGCGGTGCTCGCACCATTGCTCAATGGACTTTCGCCAACATTGTATGTTAGAATACCATCTTTCTCTTCAATTAACTTTTTTTCCGAATACACCACCACTTCTTGTAACATGGTCGAAGAATCTTTCAATTGAATTTCACTAAAATATATTTCATCTTTTTCTGCCCTCAGTAAAATACTGTCGATGGTAAATAAAGAAAATCCAATCGATTTTATATTTATTTGATAATAATCAAACGGAGTTTTTTCAAATAAAAATTCGCCGTTTTTATCTGAAGTAATTATTTTATTATTTTTCGCATTTGATTTAGAATACAACATCACTGTTGCGCCAGGAACGGGCTTCCCATTTCTTGCATCTTGAATGGTACCAGAAATGCCCCCTAATAGCGTTGGCTTAATTACATTTTGGCCAATGCCATAGGTGATTGATGACAGTATAAGTAGGAAAGTAAAAGTGTTTTTCATGCAGCGGTCCAAAACTAAACAATTATGGCATAAAAAAGGCTTCATTGTGATGAATGAAGCCTTTAAATAAGTTTATATATGTATTATTTTATGGATGCTAGGTCAATAACAAACCTATATTTTACATCTCCCTTAAGCATTCGGTCATACGCCTCGTTAATTTTTTGCATCGGAATTACTTCTATCTCGGACACAATATGATGTTCTGCACAATAGTCCAGCATCTCCTGTGTTTCCTTCATACCACCAATACATGATCCAATCACACTGCGTCTATTGGTCACCAATGAAAAAGGCTGCACTTTAGGCGATTCAATTGGTAGTCCCACTACCATTAATTTACCATCGATACCTAGTAAATTTAAATAGGTAGTATAGTCGTGATTTGCAGAAATGGCATCTAGTATAACATCAAAATAACTGTTATACTTGCTCATAGCTTCTTTATCAGTACTCACTAAAAAATGAGTAGCGCCAAGTTTTTTAGCATCAGCTTCCTTTGATGGGGATGTGCTTATCACGGTAACTTCAGCGCCAAATGACACTGCAAATTTTACACCCATATGTCCTAGTCCGCCCAATCCAACTACTGCTACTTTCATTCCCTTTTTTACACCTGCATAAACCAATGGGGAATACGTAGTAATACCTGCACATAATAAAGGAGCAACTGCAGCTAGCGGTAAGGAGGGCGCAATTTTAAAGGTGTAATATTCATCCACTACAATTTGTGTAGCATAGCCACCCATGGTAATATTATCACTATTTCTTTCCTTATTATTATAAGTGCCTACAAATCCTTCTTCGCAATATTGTTCTAAATCTTTTGCGCATGTTTTACAAGTTTTACAACTATCCACCATCACACCTACACCAGCAAGATCACCCACTTTAAATTTTGTTACATTATTTCCTACTGATAATACTTTACCCACAATTTCATGTCCGGGTACCATGGGATATTGTGATCCACCCCATTCGTTTTTCACTTGGTGTAAATCGCTATGACAAACGCCACAAAATAAAATATCTATTTGTACGTCATCTGGCCCCACGGCTCTTCTTTCAAAATGGTATGCTTCTAATGGGGTATTGGAAGACATTGCCGCATATGAATTTACTGGTATCATTTCTTTTTATTTAATGTTTATTAAAATTTACTGGATATGCTTATACCAAATGTAGCAGGATCACCTAAGTGAACTGCCCCAAAATCATAGGCATAGGAGATATATTTTTGATTGAATATGTTCTTTGACCACAAAACAACACTCATTTTGTTTTTATTTACGCCCATACTAAAATTATTGATACAATAAGGGCTTTGTTTTATTTCGTTACTACTATCAAAATAAGTATTTCCTATAAACCTGGTTTCGGTTCTAATAAAACCACTCATTTTTGCATTTATACTTTTGCTGTATTGTATTGCAATCGCGTTTGTATTATCTGGTGTAAATACTGGACGCTTACCAGATGCTTTAATTAAAGCATCAGTGATACCCCCATTATATTGGATGATGACCCCTTTTGCAGGGGTATACATAATTTCGGCTTCAATGCCCTTGCTATTTAATACTCCCGTATTTTTTATGATGGTAATAGCATCAGGTAATACAAGTGTGGGTACTTGTGCGTCCTTGATTTGAATATAGAATAAGGATATATTTAATTTTAAAGTATTATTTAACAAGGTGTTTTTAATACCCGCTTCAAAATTATTGCTATGCTCAGGAAGGTATCCTATTAATGGTGGTTGCGAAGGGTCGGATCCTAATGGACTCAATCCACCAGTGCGGTATCCTTTACTGTACATAGCATAAATTAATGAAGCAGAATTTAAATTATAATCCAATGAAATTTTAGGGGACCATGCATTAAAATTGATGCTTGCACTAGTATCAGCTACAATTTGGTAAAATTTAGGGGAGGGGTCATGCTGGTAAAAGCCTGCAACTGTTTGATCTTGTTGCTCGTAATCATTTCTTAATCCAAAAGTTATATTTAGTTTACTAGTTAATGCATAGGTGGCTTGTCCAAAAAAGGCAATTCCCTTTTTTGTTGTACTTGTACTGTTCATTAATGTAAATAAAGAATCGCCGATCATCATTAAATTAGCATCTTTGCCAAAACGGGTTCCTTGTTTTACAGGGGCATCTTGATAAAAAAGATAGGCGCCGGCTGTCCAGTTTAAACGATTGGTGGCAGTCGGTGCGGAACTCCATTTGAATTCTTGTGTATACGCTTTGATATTATTCCAGCTTTTTCCATAATTATTGACCACTGAAATGGCGTCGATAGGTGAAAAATCGCCATCAATAGGTAAATCATAGTACCTGTAATTTTTTTGGTATGCAGTGATACTACTAAAATTCACTTTGCTACCTGTATGTTGTATCGCTAAAGAGGTGTTCAGGGTATTATCCAACATGGTTGTAATGCCATTTTGATTTAATACATATGGATTGCTCAAAGCGTTTGTTGCTCCAAAAACTAATGGAAATGCACCTTTATTTTCGCTATTATAATGTTTTACATTTAAAGTAACCTGCCAATTCGCTGCAGGAATATATTTTATAAAGTAATTTCCAGAGAAAGCATATTGTTTATCATAACTGCTTTTATTATATTTATTGGTATAAAATCCGTCGCGATCATTATAAAGCAAAGCTGCCCCAAAAAATAATTTATCTTTTATTATTGGTGTTTTAATATTTGCATTATACCTGCGAATGCCATAATTCCCCACATTCACTTCGCCGCTTCCAGTTACTTTATTGCTAGGCTGCTTAGTGATGATATTAATTACACCACCCATTGCATTACGGCCATACAAACTTCCCTGAGGCCCACGTAGTATTTCAATACGTTCAATGTCGTTTAATGCAGGAATATAAGTATCTAAATTAAATTGGTTCACACCATCAATATAAGTGGCCACTGCTGGGTCATAGGAAGTGGTGGCGATACCTCTAATGGAAACTACATCACGATTGTCACCTGGATCAGCACTATATAAATTGGGTACAAAACCACTGATGTCTTTGTTGTTCCAAAATCTAAATTTTTCTATTTGCGTACTATTAAATGCGGTAATACTGATGGGTACTTTTTGTAATAGTTCTTCTTTTTTTTGTGCAGTTATAATTACATCTTCTAATTGAACTAATGCGTCGGCTAATTTAATTGTTTGTATTTCATTCAAGTTTGTTTTAGCTGTAATCGTAATTGAATTTATACTAGTTGCAAAACCTAAGGAAGTAATGGCTAATTCATATTTTCCTTCCGGAATATTATTGAATGTGACATGTCCATTGCTATCACTTATATTTTTAAATGAGGTGTTGAGTAAACTAGCCGTTGCGCCAATAACTGGTTTTCCGGAAAGCGAAGTGATTTTGGCTTTAAAATTGCTTTGGCTATTTGCAAAAAAGTAGGCAAAAGAAAATAATAAGGTAAGAAATGAAATTTTGTGGAATGTCGCTTGGGGGCGTTTTGTTTCAAACATGAAAAATGAATTTAGGGAGTAAAGGTAGTTTCTTATGACAAATATTGTGACGCATTTGTCAATTAATTGTGTTTTTAGATTTAAAGTTTATTGCTTTGTTTAAAAAGCTTCAAATATCTAATAAATGTATTATACAATCACTAATAAGGCAAGTGGATCAATACTAATTTCAAGGGTTGCACTTTCTGTCAGCAGGGCTTCTCCATCCATATGTAAAGGCTCCTTTCCGCTATAGTGAATAGTGATTGATTTTATAGATTGTATGTCTACTTTGTTTGATTGGTGAATTTTTTTACTAAAAAGTTGCATGACCAGTAGGGCGACATTTAAAAAGTGAATAGGTTTGATTTTGACCATCTCTATATAAGCATCTTGCAAATCTGAAAAGGGTGAAATATAGGCATTGTTTCCAAATTGGCTAGCATTTGCAAATGTGAGTGAATACACTTTCTGCACTGGGCCATGATTGATGCTAATTTCAATGGGTTTGTAAATTGTTAAAGCGGATAAGGTGGCTTTGATATAATTGAAAAATCCTCTTTTTTTACTTTTTGCAAAAAGCTGTGCCACTTTTGCATCGAATCCAATTCCTGCTGTGCAAAAAAACATTTTATTATTTATTAAACCAACATCAATTGCTATTTCATGACCATGCATGGCTTTGTCAAGTGCGGCTTCAAATTGTAGGGGAATATTTAAGTGTCTGGCTAAACCATTACCGGAGCCGATAGGTATAATTCCTAAGGGGATCGTTGTTTCAGTTAAAACAGATGCGACTTCATTCACAGTACCATCACCACCAACCGCAATAATCCTACTTGCTTTATCTTCAATGGCTATTTTTGTAAAAGAACCTGCCTCCAAAACTTTGGTTGTTACCCATACTTTACTATTTGGAATAGTTTGTAATTTTTTTAAAATATTTGCCTTAAGCGCTGCATTATCATAGCCTGCCTTGGGATTATATATAAAATGTAACATGTGCTGTAAAATTATTTAATATAATGGATAATTACCTCGTTTATTTAAATAATTAAGCTGTTTTTAGTCATAAATGAGGTAAGTCATTTGATTTCCTTTATCGTAAAAATTACTACCTTAGGGCATTGAAAAAGTAATAGCTAAAATGACATGCTTTTTTTTGATAGCACCCAAAAAAAAGCGAGTTTATATCATTATTTTATCATCATTTCGTCATCATTTCATAGTGTGTTCGCATATGTTGCTAAACAAGGTATCCATTTTAACCAAGTATTTATTTATGCGATTTTTTTTATTTTTTATTTTTAGTATAAATAATTCTCACTTACATGCGCAGATAGATACGACAAAAAAGGCATTGCCTGATGTCGTTGTTTTTGCCAATAAATTTCCTACGCTTTCAAAAAACATTGTACAAAAGGTTGATTTTATTACCGATAAAAATGCAATTAATCAACAAGCCAATACGGGCGACATTTTAACACAATCAGGTCAAGTATTTGTTCAAAAAAGTCAGTCGGGCGGCGGAAGCCCTGTGATTCGTGGCTTTGAGGCGAGTCGTGTATTATTAATGGTAGACGGGGTGCGATTAAATAATGCCATTTTCAGAGGAGGTCATTTGCAAAATATTATCACTATCGACAATATGATATTAGAGCGCGTGGAAGTGATTTATGGCCCTTCCTCCACCTTGTATGGTAGTGATGCTTTAGGTGGCGTAGTCAATATGTTTACAAAAAAACCCAAATTAGTGGACAGTGCCCTTTGGAAGGTGAGTGCTAATTTGATTCAGCGTTATGCTTCAGGGCAAAATGAAAACAGAACCCATCTGGATGTCAATATTGCGAATAACAAATGGGCATACTTAACTTCCTTTACTTATGGAAGTTTTGGGGATATGCGTCAAGGCGCCAATAGATCTTCAGCGTATCCTGATTTTGGAAAACGCTCTTTTTATGTGGTCAGAGAAGGGGGTGTTGATGTGGTTAAAGTGAATAAAGATGTGAATGTTCAAAAATTAAGTGGGTATGATCAAACTGATTTATTGCAAAAAATACTTTTTAAGCCCAATGAAAATTCTGAACATTTATTAAATATCCAAATTTCAAACTCATTTGATATTAATAGATACGACCGACTCACTGAAATCAGCAAAGGACTTCCTGTATATGGCGAATGGCACTATGGACCGCAAATTAGAAATTTGATTTCCTATAAATATACTGCTACAAAATTACCCGGTTATTTTAGTGACTTGATGATCACGAGTAGTTTTCAGAATATTGAAGAAAGTAGAATTACACGTAAGTTTAATACTTCCTCAAAAGATTTCCGTTTTGAACGCGTTAATGTGTTGGGGGTGAATGCTGATTTGCTCCACAGGCAAGCTAATGGTGAAATTCATTTTGGTGTAGAATCCTATACCAATTTTGTAAAATCAACAGCACAGCGTGTTAATATTGAAACAAATGCTTTGAGCAAAATAACCACAAGATATAGCGATGGCCCTACCTCCATGAGTTATAATGCATTGTATTTACAACAAATTAAATCATTAGGTAAAAACTGGGTATTGAATGATGGCATTCGACTCAACTTAGTTCAATTAGATGCAAGTTTTGCTGATACCAGCTTAATGCACTTCCCATTCAATAAAGCAATACAAAACAATATCGCAGTGACTGGAAATTTGGGAGTTGCTTATAATGGGGAAAATGGATATCGTGCGACAGCTGGTTTAAGTAGTGGATTTAGAGCCCCCAATGTAGATGATTTAACTAAAGTGTTTGATACCAGGACTGGCTATGTGGTCGTGCCCAATAAGGATTTAAAACCTGAGTATACCTACAATGCTGAAATTAATATATCACATACTGGTAATATGGCAAGTTGGGGAGCGAGCATTTTTTATACTTGGTTTAATAATGCGATTGTAGTCAGTAAATACAAATGGAATGGCCAAGAAAATATCATGTACCAAAATGTATTAAGTGCGGTATACGCACCACAAAATCAAGCCAGTGCTAAATTGTATGGGTTTAACTTGAATGGTAAAATAAAATTATTTTATAATGCATTTTTGCAAGGCACTTATACGTATACCAAGGGGACCTATTACAATGGAACTACGACGATGCCCTTGGATCATATTCCGCCTGCCTATGGACGTGTTGGTTTGAAAAAAGGAAATGATCAATTTAATGTAGAAGGGTTTGTATTATTTAATGGCTGGAAGCGTATACGAGATTATAATTTAAATGGGGAGGATAATGAATTATATGCCACGCCAGATGGGATGCCTAGCTGGATGACTGTCAATTTATCAAGCTATTATAATCCATCCAAAAAATTAAGTTTAGGCTTCCAGATTGAAAATATCGCTGATAAAAATTACCGGTATTTTGCGAGTGGGATTTCGGCAGTGGGCCGAAATTTTATCTTAAGTTGTAGATTATCATTTTAAAATGATGCTGAATATTTTACAAATGGGGGCCGGAAACCGGCCCCCATTTGTATTTGTAATACCAATTGATTGTTTTTCCTATTTATTTAGTTAAATTTAAAAATAATTGAAAACCAAGTTGCATTAATTATGAAAAGGAAATTTGGATGTAATTAATTTTTTAAATAACAATTCACGAATAAAATATTTCTATGAAACAAAGCATTTTTTTGACAATATTTTTAATGGGCTTGCTTAATGTTGGGCATAATTTTGCACAAACAAGTAAGCGTCCTAACATCTTAGTCATTTTTTCAGATGATCATACCAATCAATCTATTAGCGCTTATGGGAGCAAGTTGATGCAAACGCCGAACATAGATCAAATAGCGAAACAAGGCGCCATTTTCAAACATTCTTTTGTAACCAATTCTATATGTGCACCCAGTAGAGCAGTGCTTTTAACAGGGAAATACAATCATATAAACGGTTTAATTGACAATCGACCTAATCGTAATTTTGATGGCAGTCAGGTGCAGGTTCAAAAACTATTGGGCCAAGCCAATTACCAGACTGCTTGGATCGGTAAATGGCATTTACAATCATTGCCTGTAGGTTTTGATTATTGGAAAGTGTTGCCTGATCAAGGACATTACTTTCAACCCGATTTCGTGGAAATGACCAAGGATACGGTGAGGTACAATGGGTATGTTACCAATTTGATCAGTGATTTTTCATTGGGCTGGTTGGATAAGCGCGATACAAGCAAGCCTTTTTTTATGGTGATTGGCGAAAAGGCTACGCATCGAAATTGGATGCCTGCAGTAGAAGATTTAGGGGCGTATGATGCGCAACAATTTCCTATGCCTGACAACTTTTTCGATACTTATGAAGGCCGAACAGCAGCGCTTGAACAAGATATGACGGTCAATAAAACCATGACCATTGGGGATGATTTAAAGATGAATATTAATTATGATAAACCGGGGATGTTTGGGCGTTTAACATCCGCTGAAAAATTAGCCTACAAAACTTATTATGGAAAAATTGCATTGGAATATGAAAAAGTTAAATCGGATTCAATCGCATTAATCAAATGGAAATACCAACGTTATTTAAAAGATTATTTAGCAACGGCCAGATCCTTGGATCGTAATATTGGTCGGATATTAGCCTATTTAGAAAAATCAGGATTGGCTGAAAATACCGTGGTGATGTATGCATCGGATCAGGGTTTTTATATGGGAGAACATGGCTGGTTCGATAAAAGATTTATGTATGAGGAAAGTTTAAAAACACCTGTTGTATTAAAATATCCTAAACATATAAAGCCCGGAACCGTAGTCAATGATATCGTCGTGAATATTGATTTTGCACCTACCTTTTTAGACATTGCTGGAGTTAAAGCGCCAGCTGAAATGCAGGGAAAAAGTTTTTTACCACTCGTTACAAAATCGGGGAAGGTTCAAAATTGGCGAACTGCTATGTATTACCATTATTACGAGTATCCGCAGCCCCATAAAGTGCCTCCTCATTTTGGTATTCGAACCATGCGATATAAGTTGATTCGATTTTACGGACCAAGAAATGAGTGGGAATTGTATGATTTAAAAACGGATCCTACTGAAATGCATAATATTATTAATGACCAAGGAAAAGTAAATACAATACATGATTTAAAAAAGCAATTGCGCTCTTTAATTGTTGAATACAAGGACACCGAAGCTTTGCAAATTTTGAATAGTAATTAAGCAATTACTTTTTGAGTGCGCCCACATTGCTGGAGAATATCTTAACGGCAATGGCAAGTAGTATGACGCCAAAAAATTTACGAACAGCGAGTAAGCCGCCTGGTCCTAATAAACGTTCGATATAGTTGAGGGATTTTAATACTGCAAATACAATTACTAAGTTGACCAATATACCCATTGCGATATAGAATTCGTCGAAGTTCGCTTTTAATGACATAATAGTAGTAAGTGTTCCACTTCCTGCAATAATTGGAAAAGCAATTGGTACTACTGCACCTGAATGCGCATTCTTATCCCCTTTAAAAATTTCATGCCCCAATACCATTTCAAGCCCTAGTAAAAATATGACGATGGATCCGCCCACGGCAAATGATTTTACATCGAGGCCTAAAATTTGTAAAAAGGGTTTTCCTAAAAATAAAAATAGGATCATTAATGCCCCCGAAATAAGGGTTACCCTTAATGATTTAATGGCGCCCGACTTTTCCTTCATGGCTATCAGCAAGGGTATGGATCCTACGATATCTATGACTGCAAATAAGGTGAATATGACAGTAAGTAATTGGTCAAAATGAAAGTCCATAAAAAAGCTTTGTATGAAGATACAAAGCTTTTTTAAATTGAACAGTTATGTATATGTTATTTCAATCTCAGACCAATCATGAGCATACGCCCCATTGTATTGTAGCCATTAATTTCTTGAAATACGGCGTTGGCTAAATTTTGTCCGTCAGCGTACAATAATAGATGCTTGTTGAGCTTGTATTGAATATGCGCATTGAATAGGGTATAATCATTTAAAGCAACATCTTTGGCTGCATAGCCACCCACATCGTATCGTTTGCTTATATATCTGGCTGCCATGCTAAAATTTAATTTAGGGGATACTTCATAGGTCCATTGAATACCTGCGGTATTTTTTGGACGTTTTAATAAGTAGTTATACGTTATCGTATCCTTAGTGGTCACTCTGTTTTGATTGGTTTCTTGTCCATTCATTAAAGTGTAGTTCAATGAGAAATTATTTTTTTCATTGGCTTTCCAATTGAGTTCTAGTTCTAATCCATTTACTTTTTGTTGGATATAATTGAAAAAATTATAATCAATATAATTATAGTCTATCCCATTGTCAATGGTTCTATTGTAATAAACGGCTCTAATAAATAATGGGTTGGTTTTGTATTCCATGCCTATTTCTGTATTGAAAGATTGCTCTGGTTTTAATGCATCATTATAACTTAATTGATACAGCGATGGCGCTTTGTATCCAGTAGAAGCACTTGCCATGAAACGTATAGTTGCATTTAATTTATAAGAAGGACTAATCGTAAAAGTTTGGTTGGATCCGTAACGATTATGTTTATTACTTCTTCCACCTAATTCTAGTAGCCACTTATTGGAGGCGTCATTTATTAATAAAGAGGTATACAAGGCAGTTTGGTATTGAAAAGTATCTTTAAAATTATCATTATAAGGGCCCCATTTACTTATAGATACATAAGTTTGATGATAGGATCCGTATCTAAAATCAACGCCAGTAATCCATTGTATATTTTTTGAAATTGATTTTGAAAAAAAGGCATCTGCGAAATGAGATTTTCCAGCATATTGGTTGTCTTCGAATATGGTATAAGTTTTATCAAGGCTATCATTTTTATATCGCCTGTCCTGTGCACTTAATTGGTATTGCAATTGAAAAACAGTTTTTTCTTTTTTGTATTTCAAAATAAAACCTGTGAATTTGGTAGCATTATTGAATTTTTCGTCTTTATCATCTTTAAAAGTGCCATAATCAATATCGGCATTGTAACTTGTTTGTTGCGTGAAAGCTTTTAAATCCCAATTTTGGTTAAAAGCATAATTGATATTAGCAAACCAATTATTATTGCGATAGCCATCTTTGTCAAAATTATTTTTCCCAGTCAAATCTGTGGCAGAAGAAAATCCTTTTGCAGATTCATTGCCAAATCCAATAGCATAATTCAACTTTCCAATGGTGCTACTATGTTGCGCATTCATTTTTCTAGTACCATAACTTCCTGTACTAATATCTCCAGAGAAGCTTGGAATAGATTTATTTTTGGTGATTATGTTAATCACACCGCCAATAGCATCTGAACCATACAAGGTACTTTGTGCACCTTTCAAAATTTCAATGCGCTCAATCAAATTTAAGGGCACTAAGTTTAAATCAAACTCATTGCTAATCATAGAAGGGTCTCCGACGGGCATGCCATTAATTAAAATTAAGGTACGACCACTGGAAGCGCCGCGCATGTAAATGCTTGGAACGGTTCCTGCATTACTTAAACTACCGGGTAAATACAAACCTGCTTGTTCATTTAAAATTTGCGCAATGCTTCTTCCTGCATTGGCCTGAATTGCAGCTGCATTGATGACCGTGACCACTTTGCCAGTCGTGTTTTGTTTCTGCTCCACTTTGTTGGCAGTGACAATCACTTCATCCAGTGAAATTACAGTGTCAGAAATTTTTTTAATTGCCTCTTTTTGTTGCCCAAAGAGAAGGGTGGTGGATGCGATGAGGCATACCGAGAGCGTGATTAATTTTTTGCTCATTGTTTTGTTTTTTTGTTGTTAACAATGAGCTTCCTGGAGAAAGAGAACCATAA
>Ga0209768_10000082_pt1 | contig 58435 bp, 56 predicted proteins | sample LauGreSBDMM110SD_3_FD_187564 | JGI IMG/M metagenome (GOLD analysis project Ga0209768, IMG submission 187564) | Freshwater lake microbial communities from Lake Michigan, USA - Sp13.BD.MM110.SD (SPAdes) (version 2) | ecosystem: Environmental > Aquatic > Freshwater > Lake | place: Lake Michigan... | reverse complement strand
GGGGGAAATGGCATAGGCAAAGCTGTTGCCCTGGGTTTGGCGCGCTCTGGAGCGCATGTAGTCGTCATGGACCTTGAGTTGTCAGCAGCGAAAATGGTAGTCAATGAAATTGAGAGCGAAGGCTTGTCTGCACAAGCTGTCTTTGTTGATGTCAAAGATGAAGTCCAAGTCGATCAGGCCATGAAGCAAGCCTTCGAATATCACCAACGGCTAGATATTCTCATCAACAACGCAGGCATAGCGATCAGAAAGCCATCGACTGAATTGGCCTTGGCCGACTGGAACCGTGTATTGGAGGTCAACCTAACGGGTGTATTTTTATGCGCACGAAGTGCTGCACGCTTCATGATCGCGCAAGGCAGTGGCGCCATTGTGAATACAGCCTCCATCATGGGGTTGTCGGGCGGTGGTTTGTATCCCAATATCTCATACCAATCTACCAAGGGAGCCATTGTTAACTTAACGCGTGCATTGGCCGTTGAGTGGGCCGCGCATCAAATTCGTGTCAATGCTGTTGCCCCTACTTGGGTAGAAACAGATTTCATCAAGCCACTCATGGCTCAACCAGATTTGGTTGAAAAAATCAAAGGAATGACCCCTTTAGGGAGACTTGCAAAGCCTCAAGACATTGTGGGCGCTATCGTGTTTTTATGTTCACCCTGTGCAAGCATGGTGACAGGTCACACGTTGGCTGTCGATGGTGGATTTTTGGCGCAATAACCAAAAATATACTTTCGCGGTCTGGCTCGTATCTTGACTTGTTAAATGCGCATGGTGCTTTAGAAGTTAACGTTCTGGTGGCCCTTGAGCTGCAAAATTTTACGGGCTTCATCAGGCGTTGCGACTTCCAGTGAAAGTCCTTCGATAATCTTTCGTACGCGTGTCACTTGGTCTGCATTGGACTCGGCCAATTTGCCTGGACCATCCCACAACGAGTCTTCCAAGCCAACTCGCACATTGCCGCCCATGGCGGCAGACTGCGTAGCAATGGGTATTTGGTTACGTCCTGCACCAAGAACTGACCATACATAAGCATCGCCAAACAAGCGATCAGCTGTACGTTTCATATGCAGTACGTCCTCAGGGTGTGGGCCAATACCACCTAAGATGCCAAAGACAGATTGAATCAAGAACGGGGCTTTGATCAAACCCCTGTCAATAAAGTGCGCAGCGGTATAAAGATGACCAATGTCGTAGCACTCAATCTCAAATCGGGTTTGGTTGTCGCTACACGATTGCAATATGTGTGCGATATCTTTAAAGGTATTTTTAAACACACGGTCGTCACTGTTTGCAAGGTAAGGTTCTTCCCACTCGTGATTAAAAGTTTTGAAGCGCTTGAGCATGTCGTAGAGGCCAAAGTTCATAGAGCCCATGTTCAACGAGGCAACTTCTGGTTTAAAGTGGTGAGCAGGGCGTAAGCGGTCAGCAATGGTCATCGTTGGTGCGCCGCCTGTGGTGAGGTTGATCACCACATTACTTTTCTCTTTGATTTCTTTCAAGAATGGCGTGAACAACTCTGGGTCTTGCGAGGGACTGCCGTCTACCGGGTTGCGTGCATGCAAATGAACAATGGCTGCGCCAGCTTTGGCGGCGCCCAATGCGGCGTCAGCAATTTCTTTTGCAGTCACAGGCAAATGTGGCGACATGCTTGGCGTATGAATGGCGCCGGTGACGGCACAGGTAATGATGACTTTGCGCGACATAGAAAAAATCCTTGGATAAAAAATAGAGGACAACTGTAAAAGTAAAGCTACGGTTTATGTGGGCTGGTCTTTTTGATGGCGTCTAAGCGCCATCAAACGACGATCACACCAATGTGAACGGAACTCAAGTTGGTTGTGCGACATTACTTGCCTGCGCTCGCTCTTAAGCTGCGAAATCACTTGTGGCTCCTAAGTATTATCGGCTTTGGTTTTGCTCACTTCTGTATTATGTGCAAGTGATATAAAAAAATACAAAAAACAACTTAAGTCGCTGTTTCTAAAAGGATTTCCTCTCCTCCACCTGAGCTTGAACCAAGGGCCTACAGATTAATAGAAAACAGTTTCTTCAAACTATGCTTGTTTTATGCGAGTCGCAAGCCATAAATCATTCATGTGCAATAAACTGTGTCATTGCCAATTCTCTGATGTTTTAGTAAATCGTTCAGCTCTGAACGCTTGGGGTGCTCTGGATAGTTTCGATAAAGCGTTTCTGCTTGCAAAATATTTAATCAGCCTTAAAGCCTATGGATTTAATGATGGGCCCTCATCGGTCGTAATCATCCTTTGGATTTCACAGCATGAAACATTTGAATCTACAAGCCGTCATGATTGACCTAGACGGCACCATGGTCGATACCATTGGCGACTTCGAAGTGGCATTGAACCGCGCCCTTGCAGACTTGCACATTCCTTCAGCCAATAGATTATTAATTGAACGCAGCATTGGAAAAGGCTCAGAGCACCTTATTCGCACCGTACTCAAACACCAACTGGCTTTGCCAGAAGTGGCGGGAAATGCGGGCGAGGTTGAGCAATTGTTCACGCCAGTGTGGGAGCGCTATGAGCAGCATTACCTCAGCATCAATGGCGAGTTTTCCAAAGTCTTTCCAGGTGTGATCGAGGGTCTAGAACAACTCAAGGCCATGGGTTTGCCGCTGGCTTGCCTTACCAACAAACCGGTCTCTTTTACAACGCCACTGCTGAAAGACAAAGGGCTGTCGAATTACTTTGAGAAAGTTTTCGGAGGTGACAGTTTTGAGAGAAAAAAACCAGACCCGTTGCCTCTTCTTAAAACGTGCGAAGCATTACGAAGCATTCCAGCCCGCGCCTTGATGGTGGGTGATTCAAGCAACGATGCTCAAGCGGCTGATGCGGCAGGCTGCCCTGTGGTGTTAATGACCTATGGTTACAACCATGGTGAGCCTATACAGAACACACCGGCCCTGGCGTGGCTAGATTCTCTGGATCAACTTTGGGATCCTTCCAAGTTTTTTTAGAGCGGTTTGGTTTGCAGCTGAGTTAATTTTGACGAGCAAAGTGTGCTCATCAGCTGGACTTTTACGGACAGGAAGTAGTTGACTTGCCTATTCCGTCACTCTGCTTTGATAGATGCACTTTTAATTATTTTCCCAAAGTAATCCATGTCACGGTTTACAGCAGCACTCAGTTCAGCCGGAGCCCCGCCATGGACGACCATGCCTTGTTGCTTAAATTTCTCAATAAGCTCGGGATTTGCATAGGCTTTCTGCAAGCTTTCATTAAGTGTTTGAATCACAGATTTAGGCGTGCCGGCTGGTGCAAACAGGGCCAACCAATTAGTGCTTTGAAAACCTGGCAATGATTCTGCGATAGCAGGAACGTCTGGTAAAAGCGGCGAGCGTTTTAACCCACCGTTGCCCAATGCTTTAACTTTTCCGGACTTGATAAAGGGCAGGGCAGTAGATACGCTAATGAGGAACATCTGAACTTCATTGCTAACAGTTGCAATCATGCCAGGGCTTCCACCTTTATAAGGAATGTGGGCAATGAGTGTGCCAGTTTTATCTTTAAATATCTCCATCGCCAAGTGTTGTGGAGAGCCTATTCCAGTTGATGCGTAATTTAATTTACCTGGTTGAGATTTCGCCAGTGCTATTAATTCAATTACATTTTTTGCAGGGGTATTTTGACTAACAACCAGAACGTTGTCTAAATTAACGCCAAGGATAACTGGCTCTAAGTCCTTTTTGACGTCAAAAGGTACCTTGTCATAAAGAAGTGGATTAGTAGCTATAGAAGCTTGTTCTACCAGAATGGTATATCCGTCTGGAGCCGACCTTGCAACCAGACTGCCTGCGACCATACCAGCGGCACCTGTGACGTTATCAACAACCACATTTTGTCCAATGACTTTGCTTAGCTCTTGTGCTGTCAATCTTGCGAATGTGTCCGTTCCGCCACCGGGTGCATATGGGACGATGAATTTAATAGATTTAGTCGGATAGGATGATTGAGCAAGAAGTGAGTGGGAGAAAAAAACCGCAAAAAAACAGATCAGAATAAATCTAATCTTTGGTTTTTGAAAAATTAATTTATTTGGTGACATTTTTTACCTTAATATTTTTAATCTAATTTCAATTTCAGTTGACTTAAAATTGGTCCCCATCTTTCATAATCTTGACGCATGATGATTGCCGTTTCTTCAGGGGTTGTTCCTAATATTTCAAAACCTTGCTTTGAATAGGCATCCCTTAAACTGGGTTCATTCAAAGAATCAATTACAGCTTTATGCAAAGAAGAGATTGTTTTTTGAGGGGTACCTTTCGGCACCATCAAAACAAAACGCAACCCTGCCTCTACGCCAGGGAGGCCAGCCTCTTTCATTGTGGGAATATTAGATGCAGATGATGCTCGTTTACTGGTCATGACAGCATACGCCTTTAAAGTGCCTTGATTGATGTGGCTAATCACAGCACCAAGCGTAAACATGCCGACTTGCGCATGCCCAGCTAAAACGTCTTGTAGCGCTGGCCCACCGCCTTTGTAAACAGGCTGAGCCGCGGCCACACCGGCTTGTTTAGCGAACAATTCAAAGGCAAGATGATGCGGCGTTCCAAGTCCAGGATTTGCAAATGAAAATTTATTTTCTTCTAATTTGGCAAATGCAATCAATTCCTTTAGATCATTTGGCGGAAGAGATTTATTGGATGCAAAAACCAAAGGCGTTTCAGCTATAAAAGTAACAGGGATTAAATCCTTAAAAACATCGTAATTAAGCTTCGAATACATGTATGGATAAATTGCAACTCCATCCGTGTTTATCAGCAGGGTACTTCCGTCGGGATTAGATCTTGCGACAAATTCAGTCCCGATATTGCTGGCAGCCCCTGGTTTATTTTCAATAATTACATTTTGTCCTAATTTATTTTTAAGATGCTCAACTAACGGTCTTGTCAAGCTATCAGCACCTCCCCCGGGCGAGAAGGGGACAACTAATTTAATTGTTTTGTTCAAACCTTGTGAATAGCTAAGTTGAACGCCAAGCATCCAAATAGATATGAAAGATACCTGGATAATTGATTTTAAATTCATTTAAGTTTTCTCAGGAATAGTCAATTTAACATTGAACCTTGTTTGGAAAGCATTCTGCAATTGATCAAACATAACCCCGACACGAATCACTGAGAAATTTGTAAAATCAATGATTGTGCTAGATCGACCTAGATCATTGTGATATTTTGAAAGACCGTAATCAACTACCAAATCTACGGCATCCAGTACCGCAGTCTCGATGTCTGAGGCCTTGTATTTACTTCCCATTAAAGATGTATTGGCCGACGATCCAAAAACTGGTCTGCCGGCCTCCCATGACTGCCGAGCAATTTCATTGTGTAGATATCCCGCATTTAGCAGCATATCGATGGTATTTGATTTCGTGGAATTTTTAATAACAAACGGATCAACTGATTTGAAAAATGAATGCGCTGAGTTGAATGGCGCAACAACTGAAAAGGGTAATTTTTCTTGTTCAATAATCTCTTTGATCATTTCTCTTTTTTCATTGGGAAGAATATGAATTTCATTACTGATGTGAAAATTTGAAAATAAACCACTTGGCTTTTCATAGCTGCGATTTTTTGCTGTAAAAATTCTCTTAATGGCATCTTCTGTACAACCAACAATTGCATATGCAACATCAAGAGGAAGAATTGCGACACCGCCGTCGTAAACTACGTCTATTATTTTCTTAACATCACGGTTAATTTGAGCTTCGGGTACCAGGTCAGCAGTGCCATTAATTGGGTGCTCAGATTTTAAAATTTTTAACATTTTCACCTTTTGTTACTATTATTAAAATTGACTCATAAGCCAAATTATATTCAGTGTCACTTCATAGATAAGTTATGAACAAGCGGGATAACCCGCGACTTTGTCTTTGCTAGTTTGGGTAGAAGTTTGGACTTCCCACGGTGCAGTAGACAGCTTGGGTCTATGATTGGACTTAACTAAGGTCACAAAAAGGAATCAAAATGAAACCCAACAAAATTAAGCAACTATGGGCGCAAGGCAAGCCTGTTACCTTGGGATGGATCTCCATCGCCAATACCTTTACAGCTGAAATAATGGCCAGCCAAGGTTTTGATGCGGTGTGTATAGATATGCAGCATGGCGTTACGGGCTTGAGCAATTTGATGGAAATGCTGCAAGCAGTTTCAGCAACCGATGCAGCCCCAGTCGTGCGTGTGGGTTGGAATGAACCCGCCGCCATCATGAAAGCCTTGGACTTTGGCGCCTCCGCCATCATTGTTCCCCTTATCAATAACTCAGCGGAAGCCCGTAAGGCAGTTTCGGCTTGCCGCTATCCACCAGCAGGTGACCGTTCGTCAGGGCCTGTCCGTGCTTTGCAAATTCACGGCCCAGAATATTTTTCTAAGGCCAATGATGAAATTCTGTTGATGGCCATGATCGAGACGAAAGAAGGCTTGAACAATTTGGAAGAGATTTGCGCGACACCTGGGGTGGATGTCATCTATATTGGCCCCGCTGATCTTTCTTACGCTTTGGGTATGGCGCCACGCGCTGACAACCCAGATCCGCTTCACATGTCCACCTGCGACCGTATTAAAGAAGTGGCCCATCGCCATGGCAAAAAGGTGTGCATGCATTGCGCGAGTGCTGAGTTTGCAGCAGCATCGGTTAAGCGTGGCTTTGATATGGTAATGATTACCTCAGACATCACATCCCTGATTGCTGGGGTCAAAAAACAAATCACCACCTATCACGAAGCACTCAAAGGCAGTTAAGGGCGCTTAGCTGTGCGTTGGCTTCAGCGCGTGATGTCTGAGTGCACACGCCGGTTAGCCACGCATTCCCACCTTTACTTATATAATCCCTACTTTTTTAATACCTTGCTCTTTCCTACTGCGGCTTCTATTGACCTTTTTGAGGCACTCTCGCCGCCGTGTTTTCTGAAGACCTTACATGTTCACATCCATATTCCGCCAAGTCCTTGCTGTATTCCTGCTTAGCTCATTTCTGGCCCCGCTAGGCGCTATCGCTCAAGACTGGCCCAACAAGCCCATTCGTCTAGTGATCAATTTCGCACCAGGTAGTTCTCCTGATGTTCTTGGTAGAGCTGTTGCCAACCCCTTGTCGCAGGCCTTGGGCGTACCGGTGGTGGTGGAAAACCGAAGTGGGGCAGGGGGCATCGTCGGCGCCGAAGTGGTTGCCAAGGCGCCGGGCGATGGTTATACGCTGCTGATGGCCTCTGGCAGCACGATGGTCGTGGTACCCACCCTGACTCCCAAAATGCCCTACGACCACAACAAGGCACTTGTGCCGGTAGCCGCAACTGCGCGCCTTGAGTTGTTCTTGGTGGTCCGGTCAAACTCTGCCTTCAATAATTTTGCCGATCTACAGAAGTTTGCTCGAGCTAACCCTGGTAAATTGAGCTACGGCAGCCCGGGAAATGGTTCGACGCCTCACATTGGCGCAGAGATGCTTAAGAATACGGCTGGCATCTTTGCGTTGCATATTCCCTATCGCGGTTCAGCCCCCGCTTTACAAGATCTGTTGGCCGGCAATATTGACTTCTTCATGGATCCAGGCATTGCCTCACCTCATATCCGCTCGGGAGCGCTGCGACTCCTGGCCGTCGGCAGCACTAAGCGATCCTTCCTCTATCCCGATACCCCTACGCTGGCTGAACTTGGCTTGAAAGGTTATGACGGCGGTTCCACGCACAGCTTTTACGCGCCTGCTGGTACACCACAGCCTGTGATCGATCGCTTGAACAGCGAGATCAACCGCATCTTGGTCACTCCCGCTGTCACGCAAATCATTCGCGGCTTGGGTGCCGAACCTACACCAATGACACCGGCTCAACTGCTTGCTCTTAACGCCGCCGACACATTGCGCTTTGCGGCTATCATTAAGCAGCAAGGTATCCGGGCCGAATGAACGCCGAGATGGACGTTCGTGTTTAGCGGCTTGAACTAATCGCGCAAAAGAAAAACCCCTGAAGCATTTCTGCAAAAGGGGCTCTTTGATTTGGCTCCTCAAATACCTATATAAATCATTGGGGTATTGGCGAAAATGGCAAGCGTGTAATATTTCTTGGATTCTTTCCACTCAGCGTTGTCACACTGAATGTGAAAAAGTTAGACGCTAGGCTAAGGGTTTGAGCCAAAAAGAGTCAAACTTTGAAGCCGTCCATCGGTATCAAACTGATAGGAAACAAATCGTTCGAGTCGATTTTAAAAGTCAAGCTGAATGACTCCAGCTGCAGTTTCAGGCTGGGCTGTAAAAATTTTTTTCATAGGTTTGGAGAGTTCCCACCGCAAAGACAAACTCACTTGACCATGTTAAAACAATCTTTAAATTATTTGTCTTTTAAATTAAAGGTTTAGGATCGAAAATTTTATTGACAAGGTACTGAAAAGCTAAAAAAACAGGTATCACACCTGCCGCAATTAAAAAGACCATCTGGAATCCTTGAATAAACTCTGAATTCGTAATTGATAAAGATTCTTTTGATGTTGATAAATTTTGGTCAAGGATCCAGAGCCAAACCAGTGCGCCAATTGCAACTCCAACAGTGCGTGTCATCACAGTTATTCCTCCAGCAATTCCGCGTGCCTTCATAGGTAGTGCTTTGATAACAACATCAGAATACGCAACTTGGAATAACCCTAGACCAAAACCTTGAATCATGACTGCTAAAAAAATAAAGTCTAAATTCGTATTTGTGGACCAAATCCCAATGATCAATAAACTGATGGCTGTAAGCCATGAACCAATGTATGCAATAAAGTGTGTTGATAATTTTATTGTAAGTTGCTCAACGCTCCATGAACCAACAAGAGTACCTAAGGCCCAAGTGCTTAACAGAAAGCCAACTTTTTCTATTTCCCATAGTTCTATATTCGTTAAGTAGTAAGGTATCAGCAGTGGAAGTGAAAAGGTAGAGAATTGAATAACAGCGCTAAGCGCATTCACCCCAATAAAACGATGATCTTTTTTAAACTTTTGAAGCATTAGTTGAAAAGTCAGTTGATCAGAAGCGGAAATGGTTAATGATCGATCAGGCGCTGTAATTTTTTCTTGAATGATTAATATTTGTAGCAGCAGCAAAGACAATATAGCAATTGGAACTCGAAACCAAAAAACACCTGGCCAATCAACCCATGCAATCAGAAAACCGCCGATGAGCGGTGCTATTACTCCCGCTAGTGCAGTCATACTGCCGTAAATTGACAGTGCTTTTGTGCGCTTAGATTCGGCATATAGAAATGTCACAATTGCTGGTGCGCAGGACAAAACAATAGCGGCTGAAATGCCTTGTAGGATACGCGCCGCGATAAGTAAATGATAATTCGGCGCAAGAGCACACATCGATAACGAAAAAATAGCAAGCACCAGACCTGCTCGAAAAATGTGTAAGTGACCAAGACGATCTCCTAAAGCTCCAAAACCTATCACCAAGAGACCGTAGGTGAGCACGTAGGAAAAAGGAATCCAACGAATGCTTTGTGTTGGAAGAGAGAAGGCATTGGTTATCGCTGGGAATGCGACGTTGACTGAAAAGTCTAGAGGTACTAGAGAAACTCCAAGACCAATCACAAATACAGCGAAATTATTCAAAAGTTTCGTCCCTATCTTTACCCCCGGGCTGAATCATTAAGCTGCGAAGTGATTTTCTGGAATAGTCTCTAACATCATATTTTTTAATCGATGTACTTTAACCCTGTCATTTTATGGCGGTCGCGAGCATTTGCCAACCAATTTATTGCCTTCATCGGGAATATCAGCCAATCCATTTTTTTGAGTTCTATGTGCAAGCCACACACAATGCTAAATTTCAGGCGGCGTGGATAGATTACAAGGAATTTAAACGAGAGCACCTTCAAGTTTTCAAAGTGATTGAGTCAGCTTAAACGACTGAGGGTATTGATTTAATTTCCTTGTTCACTTAAATTAACTCACTTTCAAAAGTGATCAAATGATCAGTTTTTTTTATGCTTAGTATTTCACGAGCATCAAGCCTAATGCCAAGAAGCCAACGAGGGAACATTCAATGATGGAGCTTTATTACTGGACCACCCCCAATGGTCACAAGATCACCATGTTTATGGAGGAGTCGGGGCTGGATTACGTGATGAAGCTGATTGATATCAGAAAGGGCGATCAATTTAATCCAGAATTTTTGTCGATTGCCCCCAACAACAGAATTCCCGCGCTTGCGGACGATGACCTTTCAGTTCCGGGCCAGAAAATTAATATATTTGAATCGGGTGCTATCTTGCTTTATCTTGCGGAGAAAACAGGGAAGTACATTCCACAGGATTTGAAAGGGCGGGTTGAGTGTTTGAAGTGGCTTTTTTGGCAAATGGGTGGCTTGGGTCCCATGGCGGGACAAAATCATCACTTTGTTCAATATGCACCAGAGCCTGTGCCGTATGCCATCGACCGTTATGTGAGGGAAACCTCTCGCTTATACGGCGTTTTGAACAAGCATCTTTCTCATGCCGGCCCGTTTATATGTGGTGACTACTCCATTGCTGATATGGCCATTTATCCGTGGATCGTGCCTCATGAAAAACAACGCCAAAATTTGGCCGAATTTCCTGCATTGAAAGTGTGGTTTGAGCGTGTTCAACAACGCCCAGCTACTGAGCGTGCTTATGCACTGGCAAGATCCATCAATACAGCGCCCAATGTGAATGTAAGTTCAAGGGGTCTGTTGTTCAATCAAGATGCGAAAACAGTTAAATAATGAGCTTTCATTTTGTTACAGTACCGCATGATTTGTGCATTCAAAATTTGTGAGATTTTAATTTCATAGATTTTGAAATCAACCATTTTTTCTATCTTGCACTGGGTGCTGTTTTGGTGAGTCTTTCAAAGGGCGGCTTGCCTTCAACGTCAAAATACTTACGCAAGGCGGACTTCTAGGGGTATTTGTGGGTTGTCTTATTGCAACCGTCATTTCTGAAATAGTCGTTACTGACCGATTTACTCAGCGCACGATTGCCTATCGCAAACGGACATCGAATATGTGGCTGATTGAGTCTAGGATGACCAGCCCGTTTGGTTGCATGTAAAACCCAAACCTGTTTTGTCTGTGCCATACATCGTTGAAATTAATGATATTCCTATGATGTTGTTGCTGCATTATCGTTCTGAGGAAATGCTTGTGCGTGGCATTGACCAATTTGAGCGCTTGTGGAGTGAAAGCGAAAAAATTCCACGCGTCATGGCCATCAGTGTGTATCCTTACATCACCGGTGTGCCACATCGAATTGGATATTTTGAAAAATTATTTGATCACATTCAGTCTAAGACTGGCGTTGTATTCAAAACGGGTGAGCAAATTTCGAACTGGTATCGCGAACAAGTACCGTATGCCGATTTTTTAACTAGGAGACCAATATGACAATTGCCGTGATCAAGCCCGAGCGCAACAACGTGTTCAACGTTGCTTCGAATGCATCGATGTACCGCAAGGTAAAGATGAAGGCATTTTGTTTGCCATCATCAGTGGTGAGTCTCCCGCTGTCGTGTGGTCTCCTGAGGCCGTCAAACTCATGAGCGAAAACGGCCAGTCCGTTGCGCGCGTGACCGATTGAAAGACAGGATGTCATTGACCTCAGACTCTAAGTCTGCTTCAGGTGGAGTTGATAGCTGGTTCTACGGTGCTGCCTTTTTTGCTTTGCTTGCTGCCTTGGCGCCATTTGGGGTCAATCTTGCGGTAGGCATATCGCCAGTTTTTGCAGACAACTTGTTCATGGATCCCAAAGCCCGAGCGGCAACTGTGGCTTTGTATGTATTGGGCCTTGGCCTTGGTCAACCCTTTATGGGAAGTGCGGCAGACCATTGGGGACGGCGCCCAGCCATGATGGGCGGATTGCTGTTGGGATTGTTGGGGGCCATTGCGGCTTCATTGTCCACCAGTGATGCCCAGCTGCTGTGGGCACGGTTCATATCTGGATTTGGGCTTTCAACTTGTATGGTGGTGCCGCGCGTTTGCCTTCGCGACTTGCATCAAGGCGCGATTCTTCAACGCAACATGGCAACCCTGTCAAATGTGTTTGCCGTAACGCCCGTGATCACGCAACCCTTAGCTTGGGCCCTTGGCTACTGGTTTAACTGGCGCGCGCCTTTGCTGACCTTGGTGGTTTGTGTGGTGTTCGTTATTTTTGTGTCTTGGCGCTGGCAACCCGAAACACGCGCTACAGGGACTTCTGCGCCCAAGTGGCAGGTGTGGTTTGAATTGGCAACGGATGCCCTCATATTGCGAACTTCTCTGACGTTTGCCTGCGCGTGTGCCCCATTTTTTGTGGTGGCGGCCATAGGGCCAGCCGCAATTAAGCACTCTACGGGAGGCAGTGAGGGTGTTATTGCCGCTATTTTGGGCATCACTTACCTTGGCTTTGCTGGCGGTAATTTTTGGGTCAGAAAAAATGCATCGTGGTCTAGCGTCTTGCTGATCAATCAAGGGCTGTGGCTAATGGGTGCCAGCATGTTGATATTCGTCTGCACAATTTGGTGGCCATCTTTGTGGCTTTGGTCTTTGGCGCTAACCGTTTATGCGGTGGGTCAGGGCATCGTGTTTCCAGCTGGGTTTTCTCTGGTGCTTGAAGGGCGAGCCCTGCAAGCCGGCGTTGCCTCGGCAATGATTGGAACCATCCACATGACCACTGGCGGCTTGGTCGCTTGGGTCGCGGGTGCGTTGTCATTTCCGCAAGAAATTTCTTTGGTACTTGTCAGTTCGGTTGTAACTGCAACTGCTGTGCTGATATGGGTAGCTATGAAGCCAGCCAGGCAGACTCATTAACGACGATTCGTTTCTAAAAATAATCAAAAAATATTGGGTCTTTGGGGATGCTCAGACATAGTGCTTTCCCTATGTTGAAAATTTCAATCTCGCCTATCAGGGGTATCAATTCAGTCTTCAAATGTGGCCTTTCACCGCCAGCTAAAAACTGATTTTCTCTATGAGAACGCCTAATCGCATGCTGATTAGATTTTGAACAGCGGCTTGTGCGGCTTATCAGTGAGAGCAGTTAATTTTGTTGATTGAAGTCAAAGAAGTGTTTGACGGTGATCGATTGATGAATTAAATTGTCATTGCTTTCAACAATCAGGAGACATTCATGATAAAAAAATTCAAACCAGCACTGTTGGTGGCCTTGCTTGGGCTGTTTGGTGTATCCGCGGTCAGCGCTGAAAATATCAGGCTGCGTATTGCTTCTGGACACCCCGCCGTCAACACATATGTGAATTTGATGCAAAACTTTTTTGTGCCAGAAGTCAGCAAGCGCGTGGCCGCAAGGACCCAGCACAAGGTTGAATTTGTTGAGGGATATGGTGGCTCCATGGTCAAGGTGGCTGACACGCTTGAAGGTGTGCAGTCTGGCTTGATCGATATTGGCGGCTATTGCTTCTGCTTTGAAGCCTCAAACCTTCCGCTCAATGCATTCCAAGTGATGTTGCCATTTGGTACCATGAACTCGGAAACCAGCGTCAAGTTGGCTCGCAGTGTTTATGACAAAGTCCCTGCTTTGTCCAAAGTCTTTGAAGATAAATACAACCAACAATTGATCGCCTTGATTTCTGACAATGGCTACAACATCGGTACAACCTTTGAGTGGAACAACATCAGCGATCTAAAGGGCAAGAAAATTGCCGGCGCAGGTCTGAATCTCAAGTGGCTGGAGTATGCAGGCGTTACGCCAGTTCAATCTACCTTGCCAGATGGTTATACGGCCCTTCAAACCGGCGTATACAGTGGTTGGGTGATGTTCCCATCAGCTTGGGTCAATTTCAAGTTTTATGAAGTGGCCAAAAATTACACCGAAGTTGGATTCGGTGCCATTACTTGGCACGGTTTGACCATCAACAAAAATCGCATGGCCAAACTGCCAAAAGATGTTCAGGCCATCATCATCGAGGTTGCCAAAGAGTTCGAAGCCAAAACAGGCTCGGTCAATCAGGAAAATTACCCCAAGCAGGTTGCACAGCTTAAAACCTTGGGCGTGAATGTCAAATCGGTGCCTGAGGCTGTCAAGCTTGATTGGGCCAACTCTCTCAAAGATTGGCCGCAAGCCATGGCCAGTGATTTGGATGCTCGAGGTATGCCTGGTTCATTGGTTTTGAAAACTACACTTGAAGAAGCCGAAAAAATGGGCCACAAATGGCCTGTGCGTTACGTGATCAAGTAAAGAGGTCGTCCGAATGACAACGTTCATCGACTGGGTCAGCAAGGCCCTGATGGTTATTGCTGCCATCTTGGCTTTCTTATTGTGCTTTCTTGTCGTTGGCGATGTCAGTGGGCGCATTTTTTTCGGCAGTCCCATCAAGGGGACTACCGAGATAATCTCCTTGGCTATTGTGACGATCTGCTTTCTTCAGTCTGGGTATGCTATTCGCTCGGGTGGCATGCTCAATGTCGATACGGTGGTCGTCAAATTTTCGCCTCGTCTGCAAAGCATATTTGCTGTCTTTGGTGCCTTTGCAGGCCTGTTCTTTTTTGCTTTTATTTGTTACGGAACTCTGGATGGTGCCGCACATGCCTGGACGTCCAACGAGTTTGAAGGGGAAGGGGCCATGCGTGTACCAGTATGGCCAACCAGGTTCGTCATTGTGCTGGGTACAGCTTTGGCATCAATTTGTTACTTCATTTTGATGGTGCAAAACCTACAGAGGGCCATCAAGGGTGAGCCTCCTGTTTTGTCCTCTTCGCAACACTGATCAGGTATTTTATGTTCGATCCAATTCAAATGATTACCTTGGTCAGCGTGTTGTTGATCATGGTATTTAGTGGCGTCCACATCGCTGTTTCTCTGGGTATCACCAGCATGCTTGGCATTTACCTCATGACCGGTCAGGTAGACACTGTGTTGAGTTTTGCCTCCAATACAGCTTATGAGGCTTTGCGCGATTACATCTTCGCAGTCATTCCATTGTTCATGCTCATGGGCGAGTTTCTAGCCAAATCTGGTGCGGCAACAGACTTGTTTGCACTCATCAACAGATCACTCAAACGCATTCCTGGCCGATTGGGTGTTGCTACAGTGCTTGCAAATGCCGTTTTTGCCTTCATCACGGGTGTGTCAATTGCTGCTGCAGCTGCGTTCTCAAAAATCGCCTACCCAGAAATGCGTCGGCATGGGTACGAGAGAAAGTTCTCGCTTGGTTGCATCGCCGGAAGCGCTTGCCTCGGAATGCTCATACCGCCTTCTGTTCTGATGATCGTTTGGGGTGTGATAACAGAGATGTCGATTGGCAGTCTGTTCATTGCTGGCATCATTCCTGGGTTTCTGGTTGTAGGTCTTTTCATAGGTTACATCCTTTGGGTGGCTATTCGCCATCCTGAGCGTGTTGGCGAGGGCAAAGTATTGCCAACAGCCCAGCAGGAAGCCAGAGATGCCAACGATTTGATTGCAGAAAAGGACATGAAAGCCATTCTCCGAAGCACTTTTGGTTTGCTGTTTTTGATTGTGTTGGTGCTTGGCGGTATCTGGTTAGGATTTTTCACTCCCACTGAAGGTGCTGGTGTTGGGGCAACTTTGGCTTTGATTTTGGCCGTCATGCGTGGCATTACCTTGGTTGAAATGAAGGATGCTATTTTGTCTGTCGGCCGTACCTCTGCGCCTTTGCTGCTACTGCTGGTGGCAGCTCAGTTGTATTCACGGGTTTTGGCCATGACGGGGGTCACGGGTGCAGCCAAAGATTTTTTCCTTGCTTCGGGTTTGTCGCCCTACATGATTTTGGGATTGATGGTGTTAGTCTGGTTTATTTTGGGTTGCATCATTGATTCGATATCCATCATTTTGTTGACGGTTCCGGTTTTCGCTCCTTTGGCCATGGCGCTCGGATTTGATCCGCTGGCATTTGCCATCATCGGAATTCTTGCCATCGAAACGGGTCTGCTAACACCGCCATTTGGGATACTGGTGTTCACGGTGAAAGCGGCGGTGACGGATGAAAAAGATTTAACAACAGGAGAAATTTTCAGTGGCTCAGTGCCTTTCTGGATTGTTCTTCTTGTCACTATCGTTTTAATCGTTATTTTTCCGCAAATAGCGAATTGGCTGCCCAATGTGGGCAATGAGTTCGCCCGTTAACTGGGGTGTATTGAAAGGTTCACATGGCTGCTTATTGGCTTGCACGTTCGCGTATCACTGATCCGGTTGAGTATAAAAAATACACCGATTTGGTGCCTGGTATTTTGGCGCGACATGGCGGTAAGGTTTTGGCCCGTGGCGGCAAATACCAAATCATGGAAGGTCCCCAGGACTTCCATCGGTTTGTGGTCATCGAGTTTCCCACGCATGCTCAAGCGGTGGCTTGTTTTGAGTCTGAGGAATACAAGGCGGCGGCTGCCTTCCGAAGGGCTGGAGCAGGCGTAGTCGAAAACGTGATTGTCGAGGGCGGCGAGTTTACAGTCTAAAAAAAGCGCACTTTGCAAGTGCGCTTTTTAGCTTTCTCACTCATTGTTTGAGTGAGATATACAGTGCTTAGGGAATGAAAACACTCGAGCCGCTGGTTTTGCCAGTCTCCAAATCGGCGTGTGCCTTGGCAACATCTTCCAGTGCATAGCGCTGGTTGATGGTGATCTTGAGAGCCCCTTTTGCAAACATGTCGAAAACAGTTGAAGCTGAATTGCGTAAATCTTCTGTAGAAGCTGTGTAGGTCACCAAAGTTGGGCGTGTGAAGTACAGAGACCCCATTTTTTGAAGCGTGCTGGCTGCGACAGGTGCAGGCGCACCTGTTGTGGTGCCAAAGGATACAAAGTAGCCTCGTGGCGCCAAGCTGTTGAGTGATTGGTCAAAGGAGTTTTTGCCCACTGAGTCGTAAACGACCGGAACGCCAACACCGCCCGTGATTTCTTTGACGCGGGCAGGGATGTCGTCTTTGAGTCGGTCAAGACAGTGCTCATAACCGTTGGCCAAGGCCAGCTTGACTTTCTCTGCTCCAGCTGCAACGCCAATCATGCGGGCACCTAAATGCCGCCCCCATTGGCCTGCTAACAAACCGACTCCGCCAGCAGCTGCATGCATCAAGACGTATTGGCCCTTTTGGACCGGATAGCAACGCTCCATCAGGTACTCGACCGTCATGCCTTTGAGCAGGGATGCTGCAATTTCTTCATCCTTCATGTGCGCTGGTGCGTGCAACAAGCGAGCTGTCGGATAGTTGCGATGTGTGGCACAAGCTGCCAGCACGGGCCCGCTTGCATAGCAAACTCGGTCGCCCACTTTGAAGTCGCTTACATCGGGGCCAATCGCTTCAACAATACCCACCGCCTCGGTGCCCAAACCAGTTGGCAAAGGAGCAGCGTATTGCCCAGAGCGTGTGTAAATGTCTTGAAAATTAAAGCCAATGGCTGTTTGGCGAATGCGAACTTCACCTTTTTGCGGATCGGGCAGCTGTAGTTCTTCAATTTTGAGAACTTCAGGGCTGCCTGTTTCGTAAATACGGATGGCTTTCATGTTTTCCTTGAGAGTATGTAAGTGGTGAAGTCTTTGCGAAGCGTCAATTAAGAAGATTGTGATTCTGTGTCGGGCTTGGTGTTTGGGCCGTTGTCGTAATATTGAGGTACGCGTCCCATTTGAACAGCTTCTTCCCAAGCAAAATTCAATTCAATCTTAATGCCGTTAATGGGTTCACGCATAAAAAGTTGGAACAAATTGGAGTTGTGCGCCTTGCGTTCGCTGAACTCCACACCTTTTTTGTTCAAGCGCTCAATAAACTCCTCCAAGCCATCGCAGGCGAGACACACATGGTCAATGCGACCAGAGCCCAAAGCCCCCGCTGCTGAGTAATCTGCGCCAGCAACATCCGAGGGCGTTTTGAGGTAAGTGTCTTGGTGAACAGAATGCCTGGCCTTGCCAATGTGAAGGACATCCTGATCGCCGATATAAAGCCAGTAAACGGGAAAACTAAACTCAGGGTGGTAACCGTTTGTGAAACCTAAGTTATCGCAAAACCAATCGCGAGTGCCTTCGGGGTCGTGCGTCAGTATGAGCACATGCTCAAGTAATTTAAGTCCCATGATGTATTCCTTTCGTGTGTTTTGATTTGAAGCGAGCAGATGATTTTTTTTGATTGGCAACTCATCGTTGGAGTCAATCTCTTGGCCTTGATCGGCTTTGTGCTAGGTGCATGTCACAGGCTTACAAAGCCTATTTAAGTATAAATAGTTATATTCAGTGCGGCAAGAATTTCATCACGGCATCTGTGAACGCTTGAGCCTGTTCAATGTTGGAAATATGCGCCGCATTTTTAAGGACCACATAGCTCGAAGCTGGCCAGTGCTGGTGGATGAGCTCTGACATGGCTGGGGGCGTGCCCATGTCTTGGTCTCCAACCATCACCAGGCACGGCGTGCGCAAATCGCGCAGTTTTTCAAGCGTATCAAGCCCAGAAATCGCACCGCAGCATCCCGCGTAACCCTCGGCCGGTGTATTGGCGATCATCTGGCCAATTTGAGTCATGATTTCTGGATTCTTTTCGCGATAGTCTTGCGTGAACCAGCGCTGCAAAGTGGGCTCAACCAGTGGCGACATTCCCTGGCTGAGGGCCAATTTGGCACGCTCGCCCCACATGCTGGCTGCATTGGGTGCACCTCTGCCTGAGCTATCGGCAATGACGGAGTGAGACAGCATCTCGGGGTGCTGGATGGCAAATGTTTGACCAATCATGCCGCCAAGAGACAAGCCAATCCAGTGAGTTGATTGAATGCCTAGGTGCACCAGCAAAGCATTCACGTCATCGCTCAATTGATTGAGTGTATAGGGGCCTGGCGTAGACTGCGTTTGACCATGACCCCGAATGTCATAACGCAGAACTGTGAAGTGCTGATTGAGAGCGTGCATTTGTGCATCCCACATCGCAGAGTTTGCAGCCAAAGAATGAGACAGTGTTAGCCATGGGCCGTTGCCAGAAATTTCATAATGCATCTCAATGCCAGCGATGTTTGCTTTCATGGATAACTTTCTATAGTTCAATAGGGGGAAATCAAGAGGAGAAGATCAAGACGCGAGAGGTTCAACGTAGCCGTGGCCATCGATGGTGTCTGTGCTGTGAATGCTATCGGCCATATGCGGAGCAATTTCAATAAAATGTAAAGTTCATACCGAAAAACGAGCCCATTAGATGTCGCCGGCGTACTCGCCACGAGCGGGGTAATCTTTCTTGGCAACTTCAGATTTTTTTGCGAATATAGTCATAGTAGTCGAAGTAATGAAAGTTGAAATTAAACCGCTTCAGTTGCTGGTTTGCAATCGGTTCACATGAAAATGCTTGAGTTGTAAATTGAAGATTTACAGAATACAGTTTATTTACGAAACCATTGTTTTATGAGGCTTAAAGCGTTTTTTTATAGATGTGTAACAAAATGTGTAATTGAGGTAGATTTTGGTCTGGACACTTACTGTAGTTTAGATAAATCAGGGCGTCAAGAATCTGGACGATCAGGATTTGTTCGATTACTCCCCAGACCTTAATAAAAGTTTGGCTTCACAGTTGAATCTACTAAGTTAAAGTAACGTATTCTTTTCAAAAAATTTCACTACAAATATTTGAAACTGTTAGGAAATTTTGTCATCAATAAAAGTGTCAGCAAACTTGCATAAACCCTTTTTAGGGATTTTGTTCATGTGTATTGCAGGATCTTTGTTTCCATTAATGAATGGGATAGCTAAATTACTAGCTTTGATCACCACAAACGCAGGACTGGTGATCAGTTCATATGATTTGAGCAATCGGTACACCGTCGACTCACTCACGAAGTAGCCCTGGGCATGGGTAAAGCGCACCGGCACACGGTAGTGATTGTTTAAGCCCGCCTCACCACGCGTCTGGTACCTCGCATACCAGCGGTAGAAGGTGGGATGAGCCACTTCAAGCTTATCCAGAGTACGATTAACACCCAAGTGAGAGCTCTCAACCAAGCAGATGATCTCCGGTGGCCGCGGTCGAGTAATGACGCCTAGTGGCTCTTCGGATGTCTTTGACCACCTGCTCGGCAGAGGCCTTGGGTTGATTAGATTTCAATTTCATCTTCACTCTTTAAGTTGAAAGATGAACCAAAACCCTCCTTTAATCAAGTACCACTGTTTGTCTCACACACGCTGACGTCGGACACATTGAAATAATTATTTATTTTATAAGGGTAATCACCTGAACATTTTTAATATACGTATGTATAGTGATTTTGTGTGTTTGTAATGCATGGTTTTTAATTTCAAAATAATTTTATTGAATCAACCATGAATACATTGAATCCAGACAACTTAGTTTAGTTAATTGGCTTACTGATAACGCCCTGGCCGTAAAAAAAGGAAAATGATGTCTACAAAAAATCCAAAAGTATTAACCAAGATGATGCGCCTAGCATTTGCTGCTGGAGCAATTGGAGCTCATGCAATTCTATTAGCTCCTTTTGCAGTCAAAGCACAGTCAGTGCAATGGACATACGCAAGTGGTTGGCCAAAAGAGCATGTTCAAGTTGGCGTTATTGCCGATGAATGGATTCGGCGTATTGAGGTGGCGACTGAAGGTAGAGTAAAAATTCGACACGTACCTAGTGGGACGTTACTTAAACCCGAGGCAATACTTGACGGTGTCCGTAAAGGTGTAGCTAACTGTGGCCCATGGGTAACTGGTTACAAACCAGGAGCACTGCCAATAACGACTACTCTGATGGGCTCTATGGATTTGGACACTGGCAGCAAACTTGACATCAAGGGAATTACAGCAATAAGTAATCGCCTTTTTGCTGAATCAGCTCCATTCCGAAAGGAATTTCAGGATCTAGGTTTACGCGTAATGATGTGGGTTCCAACGACCCCATACAGCATTATTTCTAAGAAACCAACAAAGTCGCTTGCAGATCTAAATGGCCAAAAGTTCCGCTCTTTCGGTACTGTGTTGCCAAAACTGCAGACAGCAATGGGAGCAGTACCAGTTTCAGTCGCAAATGCGGAGATGTACACGAGCATTCAAACTGGTGTGATAGATGGGGCAATGACGGATTTGCCGCAGATGGTAACGGCGAGGCTTTACGAGGTTGCAAAGAACATCATGATCATCGGTCCTGGCTTAGGAACCAATCTCGCAGGAGCATCAGTTGTATATATCTGCAATGAAGAGAGTTTGAAGGCGATCTCTGAGTCTGATAGACAAAAAATTGCTAACGTAACTTTGGACATGCCGGGGTATATTTCAAAGGCGATGTCAGATGTCTCAATTTCGGCGCTGAATGAGCTTAAGGCAAAGGGCGTGATCGTTACTAATCTAAGCGACTCAGAAATCGGAATTTTGAAAGCGAAAGTGCCCCTGTTTGATAACGCAGCTAAAGAGTTAGATGTACAAGGCTTGCCCGGCACTGCCTTATCTATTCGATACAGACAACTGGCTTCTGAATACCTTTCTGGAGCATGGAAACCTTAAATATAAACTTCCATTCAAAAGTCAATCGCTATTACTCGAGCATTTAAATTGATTAAAGAATCAAATTCGTTATGGGGCAAATTACTACTAGGACTTTCTTACGTTTGTGCTATTTTGTTGATTGGAATGGCATTAACTGTAACCCTTGACGTTTGTTACAGAGCAATAGCGGGTCGCCCAATTGTTGGTGTTTTTGAAATCACAGAAGTTTTACTTATTGGGATTACTTTTCTTGCGATCGCTGGTGTGCAAGCTAGTGATCAGCAATTGAGCGTCAATATACTCACAGAACAACTCGTTGGCCGTAAGAAAGCTGCAGTGAAATTTCTGGATGGTATTGCAGCGATGCTATTTTTCACAATACTACTTTGGACGGGTTGTGCTGACCTGATAGAAGCTCTTCGTCTTGGCCTATCTGGTAGTGGCATGGTTCGTATTCCAACTGCTGTTCCCTTAGGGCTAGTTACCTTTGGAACCGTATGTATGATTGTAACTTTGCTTATAGGAATACGACGAGACTTTTCAATATTAAGCACTGCGACTAAGAGTCCAATAAAAGAAAATTAAAGATGAGTGCGATGTCTTTATCCCTATTGGTTGCATTTTCAATTTTAGCTGTACTACTAGCAGCGGGTGTACAGGTCGGCGTGGTGTTAGCCCTTGCAGCCATGGCTGGTTCGTTTGTTTTTACTGGTAATTGGTCTGTTGGACTCGCACTGCCACTCATTCAAAGCCTTGATGTTGCTAGTTCTTATTCTCTAATGGTCATTCCTCTATTTATAGCGCTAGGTTCGATTGCTGAAAAGACCGGCGTTACTGGTGATTTATTCATTGCGTTTTATCGTTGGGTAGGTCACTACAGAGGAGGCATTGGGGTAGCAACCATTGCAACTTGTGCTGGAATGTCTGCAATTACTGGATCGAGCATGGCTGTATCGGCATCCATGGCAAAAATCGCGCTGCCTGAATTACGTCGCTATAACTACGATGACAAACTTTCACTCGGTGCAATAGCCATGGGTGGAACTCTTGCAATCATGATCCCTCCGAGCATTACATTGGTTCTTTACGCAATCTTTGCGGAACAGTCAGTTGGTCAGATGCTTATTGCAGGCGTTTTACCTGGCTTTCTAATCACTGCTCTTTATATATTCAAGATAGCGATCCGTTGTCGAATCACGCCAACCCTGGGTCCTGCCGGTCCTCGATTCAATTGGCATGATCGATTGTTGGCGATTGGCTTGGTTCTGCCTTTTGTGACTATCGTGCTGCTAATTATTCTTGGAATACTTTTTGGTATATGGACACCATCAGAGGCTGCTGCAATTGGATTGGTACTTGTAATGATCGCTGGAGCGATGCGGCGGCGTCTGACTATTTCAACCGTGGTTCAAGCAGCAAAAGAGGCGATTAGCGTTTCAGCTTCGATCATGTTGGTGGTTATTGGTTCTATGATGATAAGTAACTTTATAGCGCTAAGTGGTGTCAACGATATTCTTTCTAGCTACGTCATATCGCTTGGACTTCAACCGTTTATGCTGTTCATAGTGCTTGTAATAATTTACTTCATTCTAGGTATGTTCCTTGAAGCAACTAGTATCCTAGCTCTTACCGTCCCACTTTTGCTTCCAATTGCAGTAGCAACCGGCTGGCATCCAGTTTGGTTTGGTGTCATCCTTGTCTGCATGATGGAAATAGCCGCAGTTACTCCACCAGTAGGATTGAATCTCTTTGTGATGAAAGCTACTGTGCCAGATGTAACTCTTGCAGAAATATACGAAGGTGCTGCGCCTTTTTGGCTGGTTAATATTTTGGTAGTCTTTATTCTTTATTTTTTCCCAGAGATTGCGCTGGTTTTACCTTTGGCAATGTCGCATTAATTGTTGTGCTTCCCATTCATTTTGCTGTATCTATAAGTTATTACTGAAAAATATACTTAATAATATTTAGGAATTGATAGATGACTTACAGGATTGGAATAGATGTTGGTGGCACATTTACAGACCTAGCCTTATATGATGACTCGACAGGTCAACTTTGGTTAGCAAAGATCCTAACGACAACCGAAGACCCCTCAAAAGCTGTTCTCGAAGGACTTGATAGTCTACTTTTAGAGTGTGGAATCACAACCTCGCAACTTGGTGAGGTTAGTCATGCAACAACAATAGCAACAAATTCAGTCATTCAACGTATTGGACCACTTACAGCTCTATTGGTAACAGAAGGCTTCAGAGATATTTTGACAATAGGTCGTCAGAAACGTTGGGAACTTTATGATAATTCTATTGATCAACCCAAGCCAATGGTACGTCGTCGCTCAACTTGGGAAGCTCGTGAACGTATTCTTTTTGACGGTATCGTTAAGGTTCCACTTGACGAAGCAAGCGTAATCCGTGCAGCCAAGGAAATGCAAGAGGCTGGCGTTAAAGCCGTGGCTATTAGTTTCCTTCATAGTTACGTCAATCCTCGACATGAGGAACTAGCAGCAGAATTAATTGCAAGTGTCGCTCCTGAAATTCTAATTAGCCGTTCCAGTGAAGTCTCGCCAATTTACCGGGAGTATGAGCGTACGAACACCACTGCTATGAACGCCTATGTGATGCCACTACTTGGTACATATGTAAGTCGAATTGAGCACGGTCTGGCCGAGCGCGGGTATAGCAACTGTCTCTACATCATGCAGTCGAATGGCGGGCTGGCTACGCCCGACGTTGCACGGCGATTTCCAATACGACTTCTTGAGTCTGGTCCTGCAGCAGGTGTTATTGCTGCATCTAAGTTTGCTGATGCCGCAACAAGTACTCAATTACTTTCGTTTGATATGGGTGGCACAACAGCTAAGATGTGTTTGATTGAAAATGGTCGCCCGTTGCTGACAGGTCAGTTCGAAGTCGACATGATCAACCTAAAGAAAAATAGCGGCATGCCTGTAAGCATACCTGCATTCGAGTTGGTGGAGATAGGTTCTGGCGGTGGAAGCATTGCACGTGTTGAGATGGGTGCAATTGCTGTGGGCCCTGAGAGTGCAGGCTCCTTTCCGGGACCAATCTGCTATAACCTTGGTGGACTTCGCCCGACAGTAACAGATGCTAATGTTGTGCTTGGATATATCAATCCAGACTATTTTCTTGGTGGCAAGATGTCATTGAACGCAGAGGCGGCTCACTCTGGCATTCGAGAATTTATAGCAGACCCTCTCGGAATCGACGTCGCAAGTGCAGCTTGGGGAATCTATGAAGTTGTAACCTCTAATATGGCACAGGCTGCAAGGGTAGTCTCAATTGGTAAGGGAAAAGATCCACGTGACTTTGTACTCGTACCATTCGGCGGAGCTGGACCTTTGCATGCGATCAGGCTTGGGCTTGGGCTTGGTTGTAAAAAGGTTCTTTTTCCTGCAGGTGCTGGTGTTGCATCTGCAATCGGTCTACTTATGGCTGACCCCGCGTTCGACCTTGCCCAAACGAGCGTTTTAACGCTTGAGCCGAAGAATTTGGATTTGATCAATCAAATATTTGAAGGTCTCGTTAAGCAAGCTAATGATCAATTGGAATTAAGTGAAATAACTGGAGAGTATCGAATTTCGAGGTCATGTGATATGCGTTTTGTCGGTCAAGGCTATGAGATCAATGTCCCTCTACCCAAAGGCCCCTACAAACTTGACGACATGGAATATCTTCGCAAAGCTTTTTTCGACGTATATTCAACTACATATGGTGATCGAACAATTGACACTTTTTCCGAAATTGCTGGTGTGCACTGGCGAGTTAACGCAGTTATCGAGCGAGAACCATTTTCTTTTGCCCTTACCAAAGTTGGCATTCAATCCCTAAAAGGAAGTCGATCTGTCTTTTTTCCAGAAGCCGGCGGTTTTGTTAACTGCCCTGTTCATGATCGATACTCGCTCGGATCTGGAGACATTATTCACGGGCCTGCAATTATTGAGGAAAGAGAATCAACTATCGTTTTGATTCCAGGAAGTAGCGCAGTTGCAGATAAGTATTCAAACATTATGGTGACCATTTAAAAATGTATATTTTCCTTGGATTAGCCAAAGTCTGACGAGCTTTTAGTATTGAGTTTGATTGAAGGAGTTTTATTTTGAAAAATGACGAGCTTGATCCAATCGCTTTTTCGGTTATTTGGGGTGGACTACTTTCAAGTAGTGTTGAGATGGGTGTAACTCTAAGTCGAACAGCATTTTCTATGGCTGTTAGGGAAGGATCAGACTTTTCCACAGGAATATTTGATGCAAAAGGCAGAATGGTCGCTCAAGGAGACTACAGTCCAGGTCACTTAGGCTCAATGGCATTTGCTGTCAACTTGATGCTAGAAGAACATCCCCGTGAGAGTCTTCGACCAGGAGATGGAATCATGTGCAATGACCCAGGAATTGGATCTGGGCATTTGCCCGATGTTTATTTAGTAACTCCAGTATTTTATGAAGATACCTTGATTGGGTTTGCAGTTTGTATCGCTCACCAGATCGATGTTGGTGGGGCAGGAGCTGGATCCACTGTCATTCAAGGTGTGCTTGACAACTATCAAGAAGGAATTCGTATTCCTCCAACTTTAGCGTTTAGTGGTGGTAAAGCTATTGAGCAAATTTTTCGAATTATCGAAGCAAACGTTCGTGCTCCGGAAGTTCTTGGTGATCTTCGAGCCCAGTTCAATGCAAACATGGTTGGCGCAACTAGAATGATTGACCTTGCTAAACGATACGGCAACGATGTTCTGAGGCGTTCTATGGATGAGATCATAGATCGAAGCGAAATACAAATGCGCGCTGAGATAAATAAAATGCCACAGGGTACTTATGTCTTTGAGGATTGCTTAGATGACTTTGGACCATCTACACCACCCATCAAATTCAAAGTAACCATCATTATCGGCAATGGTGAAATTCTGCTAGATTGGGATGGAACAGATCCACAAGTTGAAGCTGGGATGAACGCATATCTCCATTACACTTATTCATACTCTATTGCTGCCGTCAAAAGCGTAACATTGCCGCGGGCTCCGCAGAACCATGGAGTCATCAATTGCATTAAAGTTAAAGCCCCTTTAGGATGTTTTCTAAATGCTAAACGTCCTGCTGCTTGTGGAGGACGTGCCGTTGTTTCGCATCGAATTTATGAAACTGCATTAGGAGCGCTTAGTAGAGCTGTTCCTGAAAGAGTCATTGCTGCCAATTCACATTTTTTCAACCCTATGGTCAGTGGAATAAACCCACGAACAGATAAGCCCTTTATTCTTTGGGAAATCATCGTAGGAGGTATTGGCGCTCGTTTTGACAAGGATGGGTTCGAAGCAACCGCTTCTCCCTATAACACGACAAACGTACCTGTTGAGATTCAAGAAATCGCTTCACCAGTAATTATCGAACGACTGGAATTAGTTCAAGATACAGCAGGCGCGGGACGACACAGGGGTGGTGCATCAATACGCAAGGACCTACGTTTACTTGCTGACAATACTAACTTTTACAATGTGGGTGACCGCGCCAATTATCCGGCATATGGCCTATTCGGTGGAAAACCAGGTGCACTTGGTACAACTTTACTTAATCCTAGTACGTCTACTGAAAGTGTACTTAGTTCGAAAGGTACATATCGTTTAGGTATTGATGACATGATTAGCTGGAGGACCTGCGGAGCCGGTGGTACTGGTGATCCACTTACAAGAGAACCTAAATTAGTACTTGATGACGTTTTAGATGGGTTTGTAAGTATCAAAGCCGCAGCGTCCGAATACGGGGTATCAATTGATCCAACTAACAGATGTATTGATGAAGCAAAAACTAAACAACTCCGAGATCAAAAATGAATTTATCTTGATGGCAAGTTGATTGAATTAAATTCCATTAGGATTAAACTTTTTAATAAATTTATGAATTCCGTCAATATTAAAAATGATCGAGTTGTGATAGTAACTGGCGCAAGTCGTGGAATTGGTGCAGCTACGGCGATCAAGTTGGCTGAATCAGGATGGTCGGTTGTTGTAAATTGCAATAAGCGTACAGAAGCAGCCGATCGTATTGTTTCCACAATCATAAATGCTGGTGGACGTGCAATCCGTGTTTTGGCAGATATAACCGATGAGTCCGCGATCGTTCGAATGTTTGATGAAACCGAGGAACGCCTTGGTCGCCTAAGTGGTCTTGTCAATAATGCCGGTGTGACCGGTGGGCAAGTTACGTTCGCTGAACTTGAATTATCCGAGCTTCGACGAACATTTGATACAAATGTCATTGGTTACTTTCTCTGCGCCCGAGAAGCTGTTCGCAGGATGTCTACCCAAAGGGGGGGGCTTGGTGGCTCTATTGTAAACGTGTCGTCGGTTGGAGCAATTAATGGTAGTGCTGGAGAACGAGTTCACTATGCAGCATCTAAAGGCGCAGTTAATTCATTGACCATTGGGCTTTCAAAAGAGGTTATTGGACAAGGTATTCGCGTTAATGCAGTTAGTCCTGGTCTCACCACAACTGAAATGAATTCAACTGAACGTCTTGAAAGACTAGTTCCAACTGTTCCGATTGGTCGAGCTGCTGCGCCAAAAGAGATTGCTGAAGTTATAGATTTTTTGCTATCTGATGCCGCTTCCTACATGGTTGGTGCTAATGTCGTTGTCAGCGGGGGAAGGTAATGAAAAAAAATCAATATAAAAATGAAAGCTGGGGACTAGAAGGGAAAGTAGCTATTGTTACCGGTGCCGGCGCTAAAGGTGATGGCATAGGTAATGGGCGTGCAGCTGCAATATTATTGGCTCGTGCAGGGGTAAAGGTAGTTGCAGTTGACCTAGATAAATCACTTGCACAACTTACTGCCGAAATGATCGCTTCTGAAGGAGGAGATGCAGTTGCATTCTCAGCTGATGTCAGCAATGAAAAAAACTGTCAAAATATTGTTTCATACACATTAGAAAAATGGAAAAGACTTGACCTGCTAGATAACAATGTAGGAGTTGCCAGCAAAGGTAGCGTCTTAACAGAGAATTTACCCAACTGGCGTCACGTAATGCAGGTAAACGTTGAGAGTGTTTTTTTAATGTCGAAGTATGCTATCCCAGCAATGACGAGTAGTGCAGGTGGAGGTGCAATAGTGAACGTCTCTTCTATTTCAGCTGTGCGTCCTAGAGGGTTAACAGCTTACTCAACATCAAAAGGAGCTGTAATCGCTTTGACCAAAGCCATGGCTGTTGATCATGGCGAACAAGGCATACGTGTAAACTGCGTTGCTCCTGGTCCTGTATATACACCAATGATGTTCACATCCGGTATGACTGAAGATCAGCGTCTGGCTCGACGAAATGCATCATTGATTGGTATTGAAGGAAACGGTTGGGATATTGGTAACGCTGTTTTGTTTCTACTTTCGGACTATGCGCGTTTTATTACTGGGCAGACTTTATTGGTTGATGGTGGAGCGAGTTTGAAAGGACCCAGTCGCGACTCGGGATAATAAGATTCAAAACAATTAAGTTTGATAGGTTGTGAATGCAGCAGTCGCTGCACGCGCTTTCCAATCAGTGACCACATTGACCAATGCAACGCGTCCTTTAGACACCTCTACACTTGCTCGCTCTAATGCAGGACGAATGTCTTCTGGTTTTTCTACATACTCACCATAACCGCCCAATACTTCAACCATCTTGTCAAAACGTGTATAGCCCAGATTGCGACCTGGTTTGTTTTGCTGCGGATCAGCCGTCCATCCACCATTGAGACTAATAATAATTAAGATGGGCAACTGATGGCGAATGGCGGTATCAACTTCCATCGCATTCAGTCCAAACGATCCGTCTCCGTGCAACACAACCACTTGCTTTTGCGGCATCGCTGCTTTCGCACCGACCCCAAATGGCAAACCAACACCCATGGTTCCAAATGGTCCAGAATTAAGACGATGCGCTGGTAAAAAACTAGGAATTGTTTGTCGTCCGTAATTTAAGATTTCTTGTCCATCTACAACCAAGATTGTATCGCGTTGAATAAAGTCTCTTATTTCTTTACATAAGCGCAATGGATGAATCGGCATGGCATCGTTTGAAATTTGCAGCTCAAATTTTTTGGATCTTGCTTCATCTTCAGCACGCAATGCGTCACGCCAACTTGCATATTTCTTAAACAAATCATCTTTTTTAACCAGTGAATTGATTTGCACCAATGCTTCTTTAGCGTCAGAAAATATTTTGAGATGCACATGCGACTGACCCGCCAATTCTTGTGGATCGTTATCGATTCTCACCAACTGAGTAGAAGCAGAAATTCTGGGTGGCTTGCCATAACCAAAAACAAAGTTAAGACGTGTACCTATAAAAATAATAAGATCGGCTTCCTTCAACGCTTTTGATCTCGAATGACCAAAAAATCCTTCGTGATCTTCGGGAATCACGCCTCTTCCTTGTGGCGTTGTATAAAACGGAATACCCGTAGTTTCAATAAAGTCTTGCAATTGTTTCGAAGCCTGCGACCACAAAATACCACTACCTGTCAGAACCAAAGGCCTGGTTGATTTTTTGAGCAATTCACGCAACGCGCGTAATGCATCATGTGAAGGCGCTGCACGAGTGATTTGCAAATTATTTTTGTCAACGGGCCACTCAACACTTTCCTCTTCTACTTGCTGATACAACACATCCGCAGGCAAGTCTAAAAAAACAGGTCCTGGTTTTCCTGACATAGCAATTTGAAACGCACGATCAATGTATTCTGGAATTCGACGCGCCTCTAAAACACGATCTGCGTATTTGGTAATAGGCTTCATTACCGCCACTTGATCAATTTCTTGAAAAGAGCCTGTACCTATTTCTTTTAATGAACTCGAACCACCAAAAGCCACTACAGGTGCGCAGTCAATCAATGCATTAGCTAATCCCGTTGAAAGATTGATCGTACCAGGGCCGGATGCGCCCATACAAAGGCCAGGAACGCCTCTGACACGTGAATAAGCCTGCGCCATCATTGCAGCGGCCTGTTCATGTCGAACATCAATCAATTTCACACCGTGGGTTTGACACGCCAATGCAGCATCATTGATAGGTCCACCCATGATGAAAAATAATGTGTCTGCGCCTTGCTTTTTTAAAGCGCGCCCAAAAAGTTCATTTCCGCTGATTTTCATTTTTAAATATCTTGATGGTTTAAAAGTTGCTTCATCTTTTCATCATCGTAACCTAGCAAGTCTTGATAGACCGCTTGGTTATCAGCACCCAATAGCGGCGGGGCTAAAATGGGCACGTAGATTCTAACGTTTTGATTTGAAGCCTAGCATCACAAATTCGCGGCGTGTTGGATGCTCAACCTTTGCAAAAGATGTATCCGCTTCAGATTCCATCAAATCTGATACACGAATACCCATGAGCGCGGGGAATCCTTGTATAGGGGTTGTTATATTCATTCTTGTTTCGCTCCTGCGATATTGACTAATTCTTTCCAACGTTTGATTTCATCAAAATAAAATTTAATAAACTCTTGTTGTGTTGACTTAACAGAATCTAAGCCTAATGCGATGAGTCGAGTTCTTATTGCGGGATCGGCCAACACTGCATTGATCGCTTTATTCATTGCATCAACAATTTCTGGATTTGTACCTTTGGTTGCAAACACGCCGTGCCAACTCGACATCTCATACCCTGGCACCACTTCGGCCACAGCATGTGCGTCTGGAAATGAAGCCGAACGCATATGTGAAGTGACACCCAGAGCACGAACAGCGCCCGATGAAACAAAAGGCATCAATTCCACAATCGGTCCAAAAACAACATGAACTCGTCCAGCCACTAAATCTAAATTGGCTAATGCGCCGCCTTTAAATGGGATGTGCACCATCGAGCCTTGAATCATTTTTTCAAATAATGCTCCAGATATGTGGGCAAATGAACCCGACCCAGCAGAACCGTAATTGACTTTGCCAGGATTGGCTTTGACGTAGTCGACAAATTCTTTTATATTTTTCGCGGGCACTGATGGGTGAACGGCCACAATCGCTGGCACCACAGTAAGTTGTGCAACAGGTACAAAATCATTCATCACATCGTAGGGTAAACTTTTCATCAAACTCGGGCTCGATGCCAAGCTAGCCGAAGCAAATAAAAACGAATAACCATCGGGCTTCGCCGTAGCAATCATATTGTGGCCAACCACTCCTGATACACCAGGCTTGTTTTCAACAACAACGGTTTGCCCAAGTTTGATCGTGAGTTGTTGCGCAACAATGCGTGCAGCAATATCGGTGCTGCCGCCAGGCGCAAAGCCCACCACAAATTTTATGGATCGATTCGGCCAGTCAGTCGCCGTTTGTGAATATGCTCGAGTACCAAAGAGCGAACAAAGAACAATAACTCCCAAACACAGTCTTGCACTTTTAAACATCTTGAGTATCCTCTTTTTATCATTTGTATCATTTTAACTACTTATAGTATTTATAACACGCATGGAGAAGAAAATGTGCAAAAATGTTTTGAAAAGTGTAAAAAAATAAAGGAGGCTCTCTTATGAAGCGCAGAGAATTTATATCGTCATCCGCTTTGGCTCTTGCTCCTATGCCTTTTGCTTCACACGGCGCAGACCCTTATCCCAACCGTTCCATTCGCACCTTTGTAGGTTTTCCTCCTGGCAACTCAAGCGATGTTGTGGCTCGTATTGTGACCGATGAGATGCGTAAAAGCATGGGCCAAACATTTATCATCGAAAACAGACCCGGTGCCAGCGGCACATTGGCAGCCGAAGCCGCTGCGCGCTCAACACCCGATGGGTATTCCATATTGGTCAGTTCTGCTGGCCCGCTTTGCGTTGCGCCGTCCATGTATCCCAAGTTGGGATATGACCCGCTGAAAGACTTTATCCCCATCACACTTACCAACACCATTTCGCTTGCACTTGTGGTCAGCGCCTCATCACCAATTAAGACATTTGCAGAGTTTCTCGAATCTGCAAAGTCGACGGGGCCCGCACTCGCCTATGCATCGAGCGGCAGTGGCATTACCAATCACTTAGTCATGGAGATGCTTAAATCTGCTGCCAAGCTCAATGTAACGCATATTCCATACAAGGGTTCAGCCGCGGCTGTCACCGACTTGATTGGCGGTAGTATTCCAGTCATGTTCGATACGACGCCTGCATTGTTGCCACTGATTCGAGGAGGCAAAATCAGACCATTGGCCGTGACATCGGCAAAAAGGCTTGCAGAACTGCCAAGTATTCCAACAATTGCAGAGTCTGGTTTTCCTGGATTTGAAGCCATTGCATGGAACGTTATTTTAGTTCCACAAGGAACACCCTCTGCCATTGTTGATCGACTGCATATCGAAGCTTCAAAAGCACTCTTAACGCCAGAAGCTCGAGCTGGCTTTCAAAAACTCGGGCTTATTCCTAACCCAACTCCACTTGCTGAAACACAGGCATGGCTCATAACAGAAACTGAAAAATGGGGTCGCATCGTGCGTGAAGGTCGAATCGTACCGGGTTAAAACAGTCAAATGAATTGACTCTTATTGCGTTGGAGTTAATTGCAATGAGCGGTATTTTTTAAATAATTTTTTTCTCGACCAAAGACTCGATTTGCTTAGTGGTGTAACCCAATAAGTCACCATAAATCTCTTGATTATGTTCACCTAAAAGAGGTGGTGATGATACGGTCACTTTGGTGCCCGAAAGTTTAATCATGTTTCCTGGCACCGTGAGTTCACCATGCTGTGGATGCGTGAAAGTTGCAAATGTACCCCTTGCACGCAAATCAGGATCATTGAATAACTCCATGGTGTCAAACACTGCACTGGCCGGAACATTTTCTTGCGCTAATATTTTCATCGCTTCGCGCTTATCGTATTGAGCTGCCCATTCAGAAAGCATGGCGTCAATCAGTTCCGAATTATCTGCTCTTGATTTTGGCGTCATAAATCTAGGGTCCTCTATCAGCTCCTCACGACCCATGAGTTTGCACAAATTGAGCCAATGTTTGCTTCCTGCTCGAGTTGTATAAACGTATACATAGTCGTTTTCACCGCCACCTTTGCATCGATAAACCTCACTGGGTGAGGTGCCACCAAAAATACTTTGGTTGCCCGTGCGTGGCGCCGTCTCTCCTGACATTGCTTGGGCTGCATATGCAATGCGTGAGAAATTAATAATGGCATCTTGCATCGTCACTTCAACAACCTGACCTTTGCCCGTTGTGTTTCTTTGAATCAAAGCAGCAAGAATTCCGAGTGCACAATGCAAGCCAGTGCCTGTGTCTGCAAGATTAGGACCTGGTTTGATAGGGCGCCCACCGGCTTCACCTGTGATCGATAAAGCTCCACCCGCGGCTTGAGCAATCGCATCAAACGCAAGATAATTTGCATAAGGCCCCGTTGGTGAAAATCCTTTAATTCGTGCAAACACAATTTTGGGATTTATTTTTAAGACCTCTTGTGCACTAAAGCCCAATCGATCAATCACACCAGGCGCAAAATTTTCAACAAATACGTCGCCTTTTTTGATTAATTCACTAAGTAAGTCTTTACCTTGCGCTGTCTTAAGATCACACGTCACACTCTTTTTATTGGTGTTGAGTTGCACAAAATACAGCGAATCCTTGCCACCTTCAGCGCTTGAATTTCGCCCCTGCTCACCCTTGATCGGTGGCTCAACTTTGATCACTTCTGCGCCGAACCAAGCTAAAGTCTGAGTGCAAGACGTACCTGCTTCGAATTGTGTGAGATCAATGATCCGAAAACCTTGAAGTGCTGTACTTTCGTTGTTTAACATATTGAATCGACCATTAGTTTGTTTATAAGTATTATATTGATTAAATTTAGTTTTCGATCAACAATTACGCAGCCTTGACGATACGGGGTTTTTCAATTTTAAATTCATGTATTTGAAGACGGACATGAGCAAGAGCCAACCCAAGCCAAGGCACCTTAATAACGATGCGTAGAACAATTCAGTGGCTGACGTTTATTGAATAAGACGAAAACGAGGCAGTACCGTTCCGTCTTTTAACGTGACATAGCAAATTTCAACAGCTTGTCCAATCCAACTGCCTGTGGGTTCTGGCCCTGCTAAATTAGACACCATCAATGGGCCTTCTTCCAGTTGAATGCTGATCACGTTGTAGGGCGTGGGGTAAGCATCTAAGTATTGGCGATGAAATACGACCCAACTCCAAATGCTTGCTTTGCCCGAAATTGCTTGCCATTCAAAATCTATAGATAAACACGAACCACAAGTGGGGCCTGGTGGATAGCGAAAGGTGAGGCACTGATTACATTGTTGTAAACGCATGGCGCGTGCACGAATGCTATCCCACATGGGACGATCGTAAAGGCCTAAAACGGTTGGTGGTGAGATGGGCGTTTTATCTTCCATATTTATTAGCATCCATAAATAATAGAAAAGGCCTTACCAAAGATATCGGATGAATAATGCCCACGATTGCATTTTTCAATTTGTCGATTGCCGCATGTGCCACGCAATTGACGAATCATTTCTATTTGGTGATTCCATCCTTGCATATAAGACTCTGAAAGATGACCGCCGCTGGTGTTAACGGGTCTTTTGCCACCAGGACCGATGCCTTGTTCTTTGCACAGTTTCGGGAATTCACCCGGCTTGCAATAACCATATCCCTCTAATGCCAAGGGGATGTGAACAGCAAAACTATCGTAAATCTGTACTAGATCCATATCTTCAGGGCCCCATCCAGTCGCATTAAAAATGCGATCGGCCACTTTTTCTTGTGCATGTGTATAAAAAGTTTCGAGTTGGGGCCTGAGGGATGTGCCGTTTTGGTTGTAATCGTAGCGAGCAATGGTTTCGATATATACAGGCTTGTCGCACATGTGGCGCGCACGATTTGATTCGGCCAAAATCAATGCCACGCCACCATCATTGATCAAGCAGTAATCAAACAAATGCAATGGCTCGCATACATAATTGGATGCTAGGTAATCTTCAATTGTTATTGGCTTCTGTTGAATGGCATGCGGGTTTTTGGAGGCCCATGCACGTTGTGAAACGGCAACTTGTCCTAAATCACTTTCTGTGTAGCCACGCTCTTGTGCATAACGCCTTTGAAGCATGGCATACAAACTTCCCTGGGAGGTCATGCCCCAAGGCGCATGATAAACATAAGAGAGAACACTCTCTCCTCCAATGGCTTTTTCGCCACCATATTGAACCTTGGCCGAGCGTTGGTTGTTACCATAAATCAATGCCACCACTTCGGCCATGCCTGTTTCGATGGCCATGACGGCTTGCGAGATGGCCATGACTGCATTGCCTAAGCCGCCCCATCGCACATTTAAACCAAGCACTTCGCCCATACGTTCATACGATGTGGATTGACCGGATATAAGTCCATCAATTTCTTGGGCGTTGATTTTTGCGTCTTGCAATGCGCGTTGAAATGCGACGGTTGCATAACCATATGAATCGAAGGGCACTTCGCCTTGACGAACTCGATTCCAGTCTTGACGCCAATCCGAGTGGCCAATACCGACGACAGCCGCACTGCGATGGAGAGGAATTTTTGCCGCCATTAAGGAATCTAGAGTGTGCTTTTATTTGATAAATAATTCTTTTCTAAAATCTCTTGTGTTTTACCTCGGTGTACTTTACCAGTATCGGTGAGGGGCACTTGATCGTCATTAACAACCAAAATATAGCGCGGAATTTTAAAGGCAGCAGCAGTTTTTTTGCAATGAGACAATAAGTCATTGATGTCGATAGTTTGACCGATATGAGCAACCACCATGGCTGCAACAATCTCATCGCGTTCTTTGTCGGGTAAACCCACTACCACGGCTTGTCGTACGTGAGGGTGGCTGTGCAATACGTCCTCTACATCGACGGGGACCACATTGATGCCACCTGTTTTAATGAGCTCTTTGTAGCGACCTCTAAAAGTTAAGCTGCCATCTTCTTCAAGAACGCCCACGTCGCCTGTGTGAAACCAGCCGTCAGTATCAATAACCTCGCGTGTTCGTTCGGGGTTTTTATAGTAGCGAGGTGTGATGTATCCACGCAGAAGAATTTCACCAGCTGTGCCGTTGGGTAATGTTTGCTGTGTATCAGGGTCAATGATTTTGATTTCAACCCCTGTGAGTGGTTTACCTGCATTGCGCATCTTGGTTTCAAGGGGCGCGCGCGCATCGGTATCGCAACTGTGTCCATAGCCTTCGGTTAAACCGTAGCCACTGATCATTTCATACCCACCCATTTCGTGCATCAGATGAATCAATCCTGAGCGCACGGTGCCAGTGCGCCATGCTGACAGATCAAACTTGTTACGATGAGGGTAGGCATGCATTGCAAGCGCAATGTTGGGTAGCGTGTAGATGCCAGTGCAACGCTCTTTTTCCATGGTTTGGAAGAGTTCATCGATGTCGTATTTAAATAAGATGACCAATGAACCACCATGTGTCATTACAGCAAATAAACCATTGATACATGTCAAACTCCAAAACATGGAGGTTGGCATTAGCATTCGATCTAATTCTGTGAGGTACATGCGCTCGCCGATGCTGTGGGTATTTTCAATGCAGCCACGGTGAGTGAGTTCAACTGCTTTGGACCTTGCCGTTGAGCCTGATGTAAACAACAGGTAAGCGTTGTCATCAGGCATGACATTTTTTTGTAAAGCATCAATGGATGCATCGTCTACGCCATAGGCTAATTTTAACAAAGCATCGTATTTCATCGCACCAGGCAATAAATCTGTGCCAAAGCCAATAATTTTTTTGAGCTCGGGCAAAGCTTTTGAAAGATCGCCGATCTCACGCATTGCTTGGGTGTAGTCATTGCTTAAATATTGATCCACCATGATGAGAATAGACGAATCAGTACTAAGCAACGCATGCTCTAGCTCCATTTTTTTCCACCACGTATTGACGCCCACCAAGACGCCTCCCAAGAGTGTGACCGCAAAATCAATCACCAACCATTCGATTTGGTTGCCCATGATGAGCGCAACTTTTGTATCTTTCCGTACGCCAATTTTGAACAGTGCTTTTGCAAGATGTCGCACTTCGTGTCTAAATTCGTTATAACTCACTCGTCGAAAATTATCAGTTAAAAAATTTCGTTCGCCGTAACGCTCGGCCATTTCGTCCATCAGTCCTGGAAAGGTGCGGTTGCGTGGTAAATCCATTTACTTCTACCCCTTGTTTCTAGAGTTCTTAAAGTCTAGGTTTTAAGATGATGCGCCCAGTCGAGCGGCCTGCCTCGACGTCACTGTGTGCTTGTGCTGCGTACTCGATAGACATCTCTCCAGTGATGACAGGTTTGATATCGCCGCGTGCTACCAAATCGAGAGCGTCTTGGAGTTGTCGTTTGGACGTGCTTTTCGCACTCAGGATGGAAATATCCCGCATGAACAATTGCGCGGGATTGAGTTTGACGAAGTCTCCTGTCACTTGTCCAACAAAAATCCAACGAGCACCTATGGCCAAGCTACGACGTGTTGCTTCAAAAGTGGGGCTGCCCACATTATCAATCACCACATCAACGCCGTTACCGCCTGTTGCTTCTTTCACGGCGCCTGAGAAATCTTCTCCACGTTCAACCAATAGTACTTCATGGGCACCATTTTCAAGAATAATTTTTTGTTTTTCTGTGGAAGATGTAACTGCGATGACGTAGGCACCCGCGAGTCTTGCTAATTGAATGCCATGCACACCTAAGCCGCCACCAGCGCCTGTGACCAAAACTTTCTCACCCATTTTAACTTTTCCTACGTCTCGCACGGCATTGAGTTCAGTGCCGATGGCGCAAGATGTAATAGCAGCTTGATTGAATGACACGCCTTGCGGTATGTGGCAAACACCATCTTGTTGAACAGCAACAAACTCGGCATAGCCTCCGTTGAGTCCTATGTCACCTAAAAATTCACGATCGTTGCATGATGTTTCGCGAGAACTTCTACAATAGGTGCAATGGCCACAAATATGTCTGCGTTGTGTGGTGGTGACGCGGTCGCCAGGTTTAAATCCAAAAACATGAGGGCCAATTTTTTCGATAACGCCAGAAACTTCATGGCCTGGTATCACGGGCATTTTGATACCACGCCGCAAAACACCGTTGCGTGTGACAACATCATGAAAACAGACGCCACAAGATTCCACGCGAATCAATACATCAGTTGGGCGCATTTCGGGGATAGGTACATCGCATAAACGCATGACTTCGGGGCCACCTGGGACGTCAACTACAACGGCTCGCATAGTTTGTGTCACGGCGCATCCTTTTCAAATTTGACCAAGCTCACATCTGATGTAACTGCGTCAAAACAAGCTTTCACACGCATGCCTATTTCAAGCTCGTCTATTAAAGCACCAACTAAGTTGCTGTATATGCGTATGCCTTCATCGAGTTCAACGAGCACGACGTTGTAGGGCATCTCTGATTCAAAACCTTTGAAGTAAGGACGATGAAAAACACACCATGACCAAATCGATCCTTTGCCACTGACTTGTTTCCATTCCACTTCGATGCTGTAACAATCAGCACACATTTTTTTAAATGGATATCGATAGGTATTGCATTGCTTGCATTGTTGAACCATCAGGCGGCCTTGTTGAGCGCCGTGCCAATGTGCTTGATTGAGTTCATCAATTTTGGGAAGGGGTTTTAAATAATCGCTCATACGGCATCTTTTCCATAAATAATGGATGTCATCAAAGGTGCAGCGCACATGTATTGAATCAACTTGGCATCTTTGATTTGTCTTTGATTACATTCGCCACGTATCTGTCTGACAGCCTCTACGTTAAGACCCCACCCCTGCATATAACTTTCTGATAAGTGACCACCACTCGTGTTAGTTGGAAATTGACCTCCCAATTCAAGCCGGCCGTTTTGAATCCAATCACCACCTTCGCCTTGTTTACAAAAACCAAATCCTTCAAGACTGAATAAGACAGTCGGTGAAAAATTGTCGTAAATCATCAATGCATCGAGATCTTCGCGTTTGACGCCTGCCATTTCATATACATCGGTCGCCGTTTTTTGTATGGCGCTGTACCACAAATCATCCGGTGGAAATGTAGAATCTTTGAGCTTGCTGGATTGAGAAAACCCTCTGATGTAAGCAGGTGATTTTTTCATGTCTTTGGCGCGATCGGCACTGGTGATAATGAGCGCTACGCCACCATCATTGATCATGCAGTAGTCATAGATGTGCAAAGGCTCTGCAATAAATTTTGATGCCTGATGTTGTTCAACTGTGATGAGTTCACGCATCACGGCGGATGGATTGAGTGATGCGTGTTTTCTGAATGCAACTGGAATGGCTGCAAGTTGTTCACTGGTGGTTCCGTATTGATGCATGTGACGTGCAAACATCATGGCGTGAACGGCACCGGGCGAAGTCATACCGTAAGGAAAAAATTGACCTGCACCACCACTCCCATATCGATCGCCTTCGCCACCATATTTGTCACCCGCCGATCTACCATCATTTCCATAAACCAGCGCAATTGTTTTGGCCATGCCAGATGCAACAGCCATCGCTGCAATTTGAATTGAGACACCCGACATGCGCCCTTGACCTGGTGTTGATAGCGCAAAGCGAGGATTCAATCCGAATGATTCGCTGAAGCGTTGGTAGTCTGGAATTCGATTGACGATAACCCCATCAATATCGGCTGAGGTGAGTCCACAGTCGTTAAGTGCTTCTTTTAAAGCCCAAGCACCCAAGTCATAGGTGTCCATGCCAGGCAAACGACCAAACTGCGTAGTTCCAACTCCGACGACTGCAGTTTGATTTTTGAGATGAGGCGAGGGCATCGATTGATCCTTGTATGTTATTAAATTTTTGTTTGATGTGCATACAAGCGCAAGGCTTGGGGTGGAATATGAATCCAGACAGTTTGTCCATTGTCTAAATGTTTGGGAGGACTCATTTGTGATCGAATTTGTAGGTTCCCGATATTGACGTAAACATCGGCTACGCTACCCAAAAAAAATGTGTGACTGACTTGTCCTTGCCACACATTAGGGCTTTGTAATGGCTCTGTGGAAACTATGACTTGTTCAGGTCGACTCATCACATCAACGGATTGACCAACTCCAAATTGTCCGTGCGTACATTCGATTTGTATTTGGTCACTCAATTGGACGCGCGTTATTTCACCCGATTGCGTAACTTGTCCTGAATGAATGTTGGCAAGACCAATAAAATCAGCGCCAAATACAGAGCATGGATTTTCATATATATCAACGGGTGTACTAATTTGTTCAATTAAACCTTCTCGCAATAAAACAATCCGATCAGCTACAACCATGGCTTCTTGTTGGTCGTGTGTGACATAAACCGTGGTGATCCCTAAAAGTTTTTGCAATTGACGAAGTTCAAAGCGCATGTGCTCGCGCAGTTTTGCATCCAGATTAGAAAGTGGCTCATCAAACAACAAAACACGTGGCTCTAAAACGACAGCGCGTGCAAGTGCAACACGTTGTTGTTGACCGCCACTAAGTTGGCTAATGGCTCGTGTTGCGTATTCTTTTAATCCCACCAAGGAGAGCGCACGATCTACTTTTTGTTTGATTTGCGATGCTTTAATGCCTTTGAGTTCGAGTCCGAAGGATACGTTTTCTTCGACAGTTTTATGTGGCCACAATGCATAGGACTGAAAAACCATTCCGATGGAGCGTTTTTCGGGTGGTAATGAAAATTGAGGCGAAGAAACCAATTTATTGTCAATGGAAATTTCTCCACTGGTGACATTTTCTAATCCAGCGATACACCTAAGGATTGAAGTTTTTCCGCATCCGCTTGGGCCTAAGAGAACTAAAAATTCGCCGTCTGCAATTTCCAGACTCACATCTGCAACTGCACGATGTTGGTCATATTTTTTAACCAAGCCCTTAATTGAAATATGTGCCATATCGAAACTACCTTTTAAAACACGACGGATTCAATCAACTGCCCATTGCTTTTTCAAATTTGACGCGAAACACAGCACGAGTGATTACCACCAATAGGAGCATCATCACTGTTTGCGTGACACCTACGGCAGCGGCAAACTGATAATTGCCTGCATCCATATAGTGCCATGTGAGCACGGATAAAACTTGACTTTTTTGCGTGTAAAGCAAAACAGAAGCTGACAATTCTTTGATACTTTGAAACATGACAAAAACCAGAATGGCAATCAACGTAGTTTTCATCAGTGGCATGGTGATGAGTCTCAGTACTTGCGCATTGTTGGCGCCAGACATACGGGCACTTTCTTCCATTTCGGGATGCAACTGCAAAATCCCTGATCGACTGTTCATAATGCCGTACGGTAAAAATTTGGCAATGTAAGCGAGCAACAGTACCCATGCAGTGCCGTACAAGGGCGTTTGAATGTATACCCATAGCAAGCCCAGTCCATAAACAAGGCCTGGTACAGCTACTGGCAAGGATCCGGTGAATGCTAAAAAACGTGAAGATTTGCTGGGCTTGCGAGCATCTGTATAACTGATTGCAAAACCCAGTATGACGCATACTGCACCACTCACGATGGCCAGCCAAGCTGTGTTCCAAAGTGCATTCAACATATTTTGTAAGGTGAAGATCTGCACGTAATGCGTCAAGGTAAATATTTGCATGTTGATGACGGGTGCGCTGTACTTCATCAATGAAGACATCAGCATGCCTGCAATCGGTAACACCACCGCTGACAAGATATAGCCAATGACCAACACCCATGACACAATGGTCCAGCGACCTAGATTCATGGGATTGCTTCTAAAGCCTTTGCCGCTGACTGTGATGTAGCGCGTTGAAAGGCGAGTGAACCAGCGTTGCAACAACATACCAATCATCGCAATGATGAGGAGCATGCTTGCTGCTGCTGCTGCATGCGCTTGGTGTACAGGAAATGCAGTGGAGTCTTGATAAATCCGCCACGGCAATGTGGTGAATCCAAATGTGGAGCCAATCAGTCCAGGGATTGTGTACATCTCGGCAGAAAAAATAAACACCAATAATGCAGACGATAAAATTGAAGGTACTTGCATTGGAAGTGTGATGTGCAATAAGGTTTGCATGGGAGTTGCGCCGCTTGCTCTGGCTGATTCTTCGAGGGATGTGTCCATCGATCGCAAACTACTCGATGTGAATAAATACATGAGCGATGTAAAAAATAAACTCATCACCCAAACAATTCCGCTAAAGGTCCAAATATTGACGATGGGTTCTAACTCAAACCCCAGCCATTCCGCGATACCAATCAGCGTGACATTGATGAAACCTGTTTTGACAGAACCCAAAGCAATCCATGCAATCAAGCCAGTGAAGGGCGATAAAAACATGGGAATGATGACCAATAAATCAAAAATGCCTCTGAATGGCAAATCTGTTCTGGCCAATATCAACGCTAAAGATACGCCTAATGTGACCGAGATCGCAGTAACAATGGACGCTAAATAAAGTGCGTTCCAAAGAAACTCTAAATATTCTTGACTGGTAAAGACATTAAGAAAAGCAACCAAGCTTCGGATCTGCGAAAGACCCGTTTTATTTTCTTTATAAAAAGCGGCATCTATCGTGTAGATGAGCGGAACGACCGCAATGATAAGTACCGCAACAATCAACACGAACCATAAAATTCGCGATAACTTGAAATCAACGCGCATCGCGTAGCAACTTGGCCCACATGTCCATGTCTTTGTGATACTCTGCTTCCCAACGCTTGAAATCAGGGTCGTATCGTTTTTGGATCGGACGGTACCAAGATTCAGAGGTGACTTTGCGTCTATCAACAATGCCGGTCATGGTGGTTGAAGTTCCATATTTTTGTTGCAAGGCCGTTGCACCTTCTGCACTCATGGACCAATTTTGAAGAAGTCTAGCGGCATTGGGGTGAGGCGCATATTTAGACACAGCTTGCCATGAGTTGCCATAGTCCGGTGTGGGCGATGGTCGAATCCAGCGTATGGGCGCTCCCTGCATCCATTTGGTGTTGGCTATGCTTTCCCAGGTCCAATAGGTGAAATCATGCTCTCCTGCAATCACGCGATCTAAACCCACCAATGTTTCGGCGTACACCGCTGGTTTTTGAGCAGCAAGTTTCTTTAAAAATTCAACACCATATTCGTCTTTCATTTGTGGATCTAAAAACATGTGAATACTTGCATAGCAAGCACCACATTTCATTGTGGATACAGCAAATCGACCTTTGAAGCGAGGGTCGAGTACGCCTTTCCAACTGCTTTCCAAAATTTTGACTTCTTCTGCCGTGAGTTTGTTCACATTGTAAATAATCGCATTGTCTGTTGTGTAGTTGGCATAAGCATGATTTTTGATGCGAAACGAAGGAATGAAGCGATCGTGCATTGGAACTTTCCATTCCGCGACGTGGCCTTCGTCGATCAATTCAAGCATGCTGGGGCGATCGCTGATGTGAAGTATGTCAACAAAATGACGCTTGGCTTGCACTTCTTGCATGAAGCGTTGGTATTGCTGAATGCCCACAATTCGCAAGACTTCAACTTTGATGCCAGGGTATCTTTTTTCGAACTCGGTGGCCACATCTTTCATGGGTTCGATAGGTGCGCTTACATACCAAACAACAGTGCCTTCTTTTTTGGCAGCTTCATACAGCTTGGACTCGTCGGCAGAATAGGTTTGAGCGCTTGTGACCAAAGCAGAGCTGGTGAGAGCAACAAGTGAAATGATTTGTTTGAAGGAAAACTTCATCTTGACCTCGATTTTTTAGAAAGTTGACAAAGAGCTTAATCTACGCCGTCGTAAAATACAACCTAAGAAAATAAGTGTTTTCCCTTTGACATGATCGCATGCATGATCAGCCTGCAAAAGCGTGCTCGAGATGACCTTTGATCCCTGTTTCGATGGCAAAAATGGCACCTGCATACGGCTGCTTGGTCAAGTCTTCAGTCGTGAGAGTGAGCGTAGAAGTTGTCACAAAAAGGGTTTCCATGGAGGGACCGCCAAAGACCAGACTTGTGGGGCGCGACACGGGCATAACGATGCTTCTCTCAATTTTTCCAGCAGGGTCGTAACGATCAATACGACCACCTCGCACCCGTGCGCTCCAAATGAATCCTTCCGAATCAACAGTGCAACCATCGGGTCTGCCTGGTGTTTCGTCAAACGCAGCAAAAACTCTGCGATTCGCAATTGCGCCTTGGGCTAAATCAAAATCATAGGCATATATTTTTCTTGCGGGCGAGTCTGCAAAATACATGGTTTTGTTATCTGGACTCCAAGAAATGCCATTTGAAATCGTAAACCCGTTGTCCATTTTTGTAGGTTTGAGTTGTAAATCAAATCGGTACAACTCACCGATGGGCTCGGTCACATTTTTATCCATCGTACCGACCCAAAATCTGCCCAGCGCATCGCACTTGCCATCGTTAAAACGACCGTCTGGGTGAAGGTCTGATGGTAAATCCATCCATTCAACAGGACTATCGGGTGATTGCATGGTGGCAATGCCTTTTCGAAATCCCATTAAAAAGCCACCGCTTTTTCTTAATGCAAATGACCCAATCGCTTTGGGTAAAGACCATTCGTTTGTTTGTTTGGTTTGTGGATTGAAGCGAAATAAACTGGGCTTTGAAATATCAATCCACCACAGTACATTTTCTTTTGCGCACCAAATAGGACATTCGCCGAGTTCATTTTTGCAATCAACGATAGGTTCGATATCAAACATGCGTGTTCCTTTTTTTCAATTAATTCTGCAAACAACGGTCTTCTGGACCATAGACTTCTACAGTCATTGTGGGCAGTAAATACAATAACTCAAATCCTATTTCATGTCAGCACTCCTGGTCATGTCTTCTTTATGGCATACCCCAATTCCGTATACATTGGGTTAAGAAGAGGTAATTGAGTTTTGAAAGTGATGCTTGAAATTAAAAATTTAGTTTTATTTTTGAAATTGACTTGCCCCCCAAACACGCATGTTTTAGCGGCGCTCTTGAATAGGTAGTTGCCAAGCTTGAGAATGTTTCGAGCCTCATCAGTCATTTAGCAAGTAGACATCTTTGCCTCTATTGAATATGATTAAGATTGCATTCGAATGATTACTGGTGATTACAGAAAACCATGCTTTAGCAGGAGATTTTTTCGTGTTTAATAATTTTCCACGCCGTTTTATTTTGACAGCTGCAACCGTTCTTTTCACGCCTGCATTCGTGGGTGCACAAACCGTTGAAGCTTGGCCCGACAAGCCTGTCAAACTTATAGTTCCTTTTACATCAGGCGGCCCCACTGACACAGTTGCTCGAATCATCTCTACTGGACTGCAAGCTATTTGGAAACAACCTGTTGTGATTGACTACAAACCTGGGGCCGGTACTACGCTGGGAACAAGCATTGTCGCCAAGTCACCTGCTGACGGCTACACCCTAGGTATGGCGATCACGGCCTTGACTATCAATCCAAGCCTGCAACCCAATCTGCCATATGACACCAAAAAAGATCTAGTTGGCGTGTCGCAAGTTGCGCAGGCGCACTTTGGACTCTTTGCCCATCCGTCGCAGCCATTTAATAACATGCAGGAGCTGATCGCCTACGCAAAGAAAAATCCTAATGCACTCAGTTACGGTTCGCCCGGCACCGGTACGGGCACTCATTTGGCTGGTGAGATGTTGGCCAGTATGGCGGGCATACGCCTTTTACATATTCCATACAAGGGTAGCGCACCTGCGCAACAGGACATAATTGGTGGTCGTGTACCACTGTTGTTTGATGTGCTATTTTCTTCTATGCCTTTCGTGAAAGACAACCGCATGAAAGTGATTGCCTTGTCTAGCCCAAAACGCGCTCTGTCAAACCCTGACATTCCGTTGATCGCTGAAACAGTTCCAGGTTTCAGTGCTGTCAGCGCTATTGGTATTATTGGTCCTGTCGGTATGCCACCCGCACTGTTGCAAAAAATTAGCGCTGACATTGGCCAAGTGGTTCGCAGCGCAGAGGTCGTAGCCCGTATGCAGCAGCTTGGCATGGAACCGGTGGGATCTACCTCTGATCAGTACACAGCGCAGATTCGTCAGGATATCGACAAGTGGGCCGTAATCGTAAAGTCGGCCGGCATCAAGCTCGAATGATGGCGTACAACATGAGCACACTTCACCTTAAACCACTTCTACCATTTGCTGCCGAAGCCACTGGAATAGACTTGCGTGATCCCCTGACAGCTGCTCAGATAAAAGCGGTTGAAAACGCGATGGATCAGCACGCTGTTTTGGTGTTTCGTAATCAGCCGCTGACACAAAGTCAGCAAATCGTATTTGCCAAAGCATTAGGACCGTTGGACATGGGCCTACGCAAGCTAAAGGGCGGGCCGCACCGCTTAGAGTACGCTGAGCTTGCAGATATCTCCAACGTCAAAGTTGATGGTGCGGTAGCTGATCGCGAGCACGCTAAAATTGTCGGTAACGTAGCAAATCAGCTGTGGCACAGCGACAGTTCGTTTCAAAAGCCTCGCGCCAAGTATTCGATGCTCTCTGCTGTGACCATTCCAAACTTTGGCGGCGAAACCGAGTTTGCTGACCTTCGTATGGCTTGGGATGGACTTCCCGATTGGCGACAGCGGCAAGTCGAGGGCTTGCAGGCTGTGCACTACGCGCTTCACTCTCGTTTTTTACTTGGCGACACTCAATATACCGATGAGCAACGCTCAGTGATTCCGCCGGCAACTTGGCCGTTAGTCCAAACCGATCCTCGCAACGGCCGTAAGATTCTCTTCGTTGGCATACACGCCTGTGAGATCCAGGGTATGACATTAGCCGAGGGTCGTATGCTGCTGTTGGATCTGATGGAGCATGCAACACAGCGGCAGTTTGTCTACGCGCATCACTGGCAGGTTGGTGACCTTGTGATGTGGGACAACACGTCTACTGTGCATAGAGGGCGCTGGTTTGACCTCACCGAAAGGCGTGAACTGCGGCGCGCAACCACTGAAGAAGTTTCAGCTTGAAGCTCTGGGGTTTCTTCACTCATTTATGAACGCTGCGAGAAAAAATGTGAGTGAAGGATCGGAAAAAGCGCCTAGGCAACAGTCATCTACCGGCGCAAATGTTGCAAAATCCAACACCATAGAGAATGCATCTTTTACTACGAATCAACCGATTGGAAACACTAGCATGACAGTAATTTACGAAAAACGCACATATGCCGTCAAAGTTGGCGAAATGAACGAAGTTAAGCGCCTATACAGTGCTGAGGGGTGGCCAGCGCTAAGCGCTGGTGGCCATGACAAGAATTTGATAGGCTATTTCACCAGCGACACCGGTGACTTGCACCAATTGATTCATTTATGGAAGTTTGACAGTGACGAAAGTCGCCGAGCCTTTTGGATAAAGCTTTTTGCTGATGAAAAATTCATGGCCTTTGCAAAACAATTACGTCCCTTAATTAACACGCAAAACGTACAACTTATGGTGGCTGCGCCTTGGGGGCCGCATCCCTAAATTGGCATTGCCTCATATTGATAGGCAAATAATGGTGTGACATGTGAGGTGGGGAGAGCATAGTTCTTATCGAATTTTAGAACTTGTGACTCACGCGGGCATGTCAGACTTAGTCACTCCAAATTTAGCTCAATCAAGCCCTAATAAAGATAGGTTGGGATGGTGTTGATGAAAGTCAGTGGATGACTCAAATGCTTGCCCAAGAGACAACACCATACTTTTTTGAAAAGATATCCCAACAATTTGTAATCCAATAGGCAATCCATTAAATAACCCAGCCGGAAGTGAAAGCGCACACAAGCCAAGGTAGTTAATTGGACGAGTCAAATATCCTGGCCCGGACACAAGTGCAAAAGTTATCTGAAAAGTAGAATATTGCGCCCGTCGTCATGGCTCAACAAGCGTATCCAAACAAACCGGATGATCGAATAGCAAAAAGTCTGCAAGCGGTGCTTTAGGCGCTAAGCGAAGCAACCCGCTTGCTACTTTTCATGATCATCAAAATTCATGCTTAATCGAATTTCAGATTACGAGATTGAACCAAGCGAGACCATTTCTGAACTTCATCGCGAATCGTTGTGGCCAGAACCTCGGGCGTTCCACCTACTTGCTCCACACCAATTGCCGCCAGTCTTTCGCGCACTTCGGGCATCTGCAGCACTTTGTTTATTTCGCGATTCAAGGTCGCCACGATATGCGGGGGTAGTTTTGCGGGGCCGAGAAGCGCAAAAAATGTTCCTCCTTCCACCGCGAAGCCCTGCTCAGTGAGCGTTGGGACATCCGGTGTCAGAGAAAAACGTTTCGCAGAGGCCACACCAAGAACCCTGAATTTGCCGGAACGAACATGCTGGTTGGAAGTGGCATAAACATCCAAAGATGACTGAATCTCTGCGCCCAAGAGGGCTGTAATGAGCGGCGCTCCGCCTTTGTAGGGCACGTGCACGATGTCTACGTTTGTATTCTGCTTGAACAGCTCATAAGCGAGGTGGTTGGAACTACCCAGACCGAAAGAGCCGAAATTAAGTTTTCCTGGGTTGGCATTGGCGTGACGCAGAAAATCTTTCAAATTTGTGGCTGGCACATTGGGGTTGACCAACAAGAAAAAAGGCGTTGTCGCGATGTTAATGACTGGCGTGAAGTCAGCAATTGGGTCATATGGCAAATTTTTCTGGGTGCTTGAATTTGTGCCAAAAGTGCTAGCCGTTCCCAATACAAAAGTGTAGCCGTCCGGTGCGGCTTTAGCGACGTATGCGGTACCTATTGCGCCAGCTGCACCAGCACGTGTATCGATGACGAACGGCTGTCCCAGCGCTTGCCCCACCTTGTCAAAAACGATACGCAAGACGTTATCTCCCGACCCTCCTGCCGGAAAGGTATTGATGATCTTGATAGGTTGAGTCGGATACTGCTGAGCGTTTGCGGTGGCGTGAAATCCGACCAGTGTGGCGCAGGACAAAATGAGCCCGCAGACCTTGCAGAAAATATCGACTGCTCGTTGAGGTACGTTTTTAATGCTGTGCATTTGAGTCATCCTTTGATGCTGTTAACCCGTGAACTACCACTGCTTTTCGCATCCCCCTCACGGCTTATTGAGAAGATGCGAGGCAACATAATTGCAGAAAGCAAAGTTATGATGTAATATTTTGACCATGAAGTCAAATTTTCTTGGGCCACAGCTGATTGTTCGTCCTGCGACCTCCGGCAAGAGCCACCTACTTGACCCAGAGAGCAAGTGGATCGGACGTATGGCACCTAAGCGGTCACGTCGCGACGCGATCTTGCAGAGCGTCGGGACTGTGCTGCAAAACTCCCGCCTGTCATGCCTGACCATGCAAGACGTGGCCAACCAGCTGGGCATCACCAAGGGCAATCTTTATTACTATTTCAAGAGCAAGCAAGACATACTTTTTCAGTGTCACATGCGCTGTATGGACTTGAGCTTAGCAGCCTTACACGAAATACAGGCTGCGCCATCCCGCCAGATCGACCCTCTCCAAACCCTGCTGGTGCGGCACATCACGGGCATGCTGGAGAACGGCTTTGGTGGCGTTTTGCTGACCGACTTGGAAAATCTTACCCCTTTCCAGCGCCGCCACTATGTGGCGCGGCGTGACGAATTCGAATCTGGTGTGCGTCAGTTTATAGATGCTGGTGTGCGGCAAGGTATTTATGTTTGCGAGGATGCCAAATTAGCCAGCCTGATCATGCTCGGATCGATCAACTGGCTGCCGAAGTGGTATCGACCAGACGGCGATTTGGCACCCAAAGAACTTGCAACCGAGATTGCTAGTTTTTTGATGAAATCGTTGCAACACAAAGACGCTAAAGGGCCAACATCTAAAAAGCGAGTCGAAGTTTCCACCGAAACTCAACGGCCTTATAAAACCGCGCGCACCAGCAGAAAACCTAACTCTTCATGACGGCGACCAGTCACTATTTCGAGGAGTTCGAGGTCGGCATGCGATACGCTACCACCTCAAGGCTGATCACACTTGAGGACCACCTTGCATTTTGCAAGTTAGTCCGCTACGAGGTTCCACTATTTCTTGACGATTCAGCAGGTGCCAAGACCGACTTCGGAAGTCTGATCTGCCCAAGCCATTTGATCATGTCATTCTCGACAGCCATGACCGGGGCCTTATTTTCAGAGAGTATTCTCGGACTTCTGGCGCTAGAAAATGCGCGATTTCTCGCGCCCGTTCGTCCGGGCGACACCTTGCGCACAGAAGTCGAAGTCGTGAACAAACGACTCACTTCAGATGCCAGGAAAGGCGTCATCACCTTCCGAGACCATGTGTACAACCAAGCTGGTAACTTGGTCTTCCAGAATGACAAGATTGCATTGATCAAGTGCAATCCTGCGCCAAGCTTAAGCGCATGAGGGACATTCTGCAGCAGCCTGACGATGTGATCGCGCTGGTACAGGCTGAGAAGCTTCGTGCCATGCTTGCGCTATGCGCACGCGGCCACCCTTACTACAAGCGAAAGTGGAATGAGGCGGGGGTAGATGTTTCGAAAATCAACTCTTTGTCCGATCTTGAAAGTCTGCCGCTTACGTCCAAGCAAGACCTGATGGATGACCCGGAAAGTTTTCGCCTTCACTTGCCCGACCTTCCATTGCACGAGCGGGTACTCTGGGAAGTGATTTACACCACTGGCACGACCTCCGAGCCTACCCCCGTTTACAACACGACCCACGACTATCATGCATACCTTTTTCAATCGGCTCGCGTATCTGAGATTTCGGACATTAGAGAAATAGACGTCATTGCCAATCTGTTCCCTTTGACACCGGCACCGATGGGTGCATTCGTGCGTTCTGCGACCAATGCCTATGCTGCAGGAGCTACAATTTTCGGTGTCCTACCGGGCGCTCCGCATGGCGCATTCAATGTGCATCGATCGATGAATCAAGCGGTGCGCAGCATCGCGCTACACCGTGCGACTATCTTGTGGGGGATTCCGAGTTTTATACGCCGCGTGTTGTTGCAAGCCATCGAAACTGGAGCGGACTTCAGAAGCGTTCGGATGTGCGCTATCACCGGTGAAGCCTCGTCGCCTTCAATGCGTGATGAAATTCGACGTTGCTTGCGCTCGTTGGGCGCTCAGGGCACGATTGTTTTCGATCGGTACGGCTCAACCGAAATGGGCGCATTCGCACAGTGCCACGAAGAAGGAGATTGGCACAATCCAGCGCCAGAAATTCAATTTCACGAGGTCGTTGATCCCGACACCGGAAGGCGTCTTCCCGATGGCGAGCGCGGCGCTCTGGCAGTGACTCATTTAGACCGAAGGGGCACAGTCCTGATTCGCTTTCTTGTTGGCGATGTAGTGTCGATAGATCGCACCCCCTGTCCCCATTGCGGACGCCATGGAGAACGCATCATTGGCCCTGTCGTGCGCACCAAGGATTTGGTAAAAGTCAAAGGTATGCTGATTAACCCTGCAGTGCTGTTGGATGCCTTGCAAGGCCTTGCAGACGTTGACGAGGTTCAGGTGGTCGTGCAACGCGTCGATGTCAATGATCCGTTTTCGATGGACGAATTACTGGTACGAATGGCAACTCAGTCGCTTGCCAAAGACCAATTGGCCAACGATATTGCAGATCGCGTGCAGCAGGCGGTGCGTGTCAAACCGAGAGTCGAGTTTACAAATGTGATCGACATTTATGACCCAGCTAGCCAGACTAAGGCTCGACGATTTGTAGACAAGCGCTGATCTGGCTTGATATTGCAATCTACTTATACTGCACGAAGCATCATGTTTTCAAGCTTTAACAAAGGAGCCACAATTGGACCTTCATCTTGCCGGAAAAACCGTTGTCATCACCGGCGGCTCTAAGGGAATCGGCGCCGCTTGCGCTAAATCATTTGCCGCTGAAGGCTGCAACTTGATTTTAGTCGCGCGCAATCAGGCGCTACTGACTTCGGTTCAAAATCAAATTCTTGATACCCACCGGGTGAAGGTAGAGACACATTCTCTCGATCTGCGAGATCAAACAGACTTCACTCAAGCAGCAAAATTGTGTGCCACAGTGGATATCTTGGTTAATAATGCGGGCGACATTCCCTCGGGTACTCTGAAGACGCTTGACGAAGCACAATGGCGTAATGCGTGGGAGCTGAAATTGTTTGGCTATATCAATCTTTCGCGCGAAGCTTATGCTTTTATGACGGAACGTCAGAGCGGCGTAATTATCAACGTCATAGGCATGGCGGCAGAACGAGCATCCTACGACTACATCTGCGGATCAACCGCTAATGCTGCTCTAGCAGCCTTCACCAAGGGGCTTGGCCTTGGCTCAACAAAGTTTGGTGTTCGCGTGATGGGTGTCCACCCTCCGTCAACCCGTACTGAGCGCATCGACAAATTACTTCAATCGACAGCACAGCAGCGCTACGGCGACCCGACCCGCACTGCTGATTTGATTAAAGACGGTGTTTTTCTGCCTGCGATCGAGCCACAGCAGGTGGCAGATGCCGTGACTTATCTCGCTTCACCTAGGGCAAGTCAGCTGTCAGGGATTGTGGTCAATCTCGGATAAGAGCAAGTACCTCAGAAAATTAAGTAGGCCGTATCAGCCATGTCTATCAGTCCTGCAAGTTCGAAAAGCGTACTGTTTCGCCAAATCAGCAGGGCGTTTCTTGGCGCGGGGTGGGCTATATGATGGGTCTGAATTTCATATTCTTCATCTGTTCAATTTTATGAAAATACAAGCCATCACACCTTTACAGTTCCCTTGGTTTGACTATGCGCGTTACTCCTTTTCTTTGGGACTGAAGACTGATCACGGGGCATATTTGTCCGGCCATACTGCGTCTGAGTATGACCCTGTCGGCAAAAAAATTGTGGTGCGCGGCAGCATGACAGATCAAGTTCGCACGGCCTATGCCAAGATCGGTGCGATCTTAGATGCTGCCGGCATGGACTTTCACGATGTGGTTCGAGTTGTTGAATATGTTCGACCCGAAGGAATTGAACGGTATGCTGAAGCCGCTGCAGTGCGCGCAGAAGTTTTTGGCAGGCACCACCCTACAGTCCACACCGTGCCGGTCACAAGTCTGCTTCGACCAGAAGCTTTCATTGAAATCGAAATCACCACTGGCCCTGTGGGCTTGGCCACGGATGTTGGCTCTGTTTCATCGCCCGCGCGTGATTCTGCGGGCATGGTCTATCTTCCCACGGTACAGCCCGTTGATGAGCAAGGTCAGATAGTAGGTGCGGGAGATATCGTAGCGCAAACGGCCTATATTTTTGAAAAGACCGGAAAAATGCTGACTGCACTAGGGCTGGGTTTTGGCAATATTGTTAAAACTGTTGAGTACCTAACTGCGGCTGGCCTAGCGAATTACAAAAGGACGGGTAATATCCGAAGGCAGCACTTGGGACCTATTTACCCCTGCGCTGCCGGCTTCATCATGCCGCGCTTGGTGCATCCTGAGGCTTTAATTCAGTATGACTTTCTTGTTTCGCGTGATGCAATCGAGTTCATCGATCCGGGTTGGACGCGCTATCAAAATCTAACTTACAGTCCAGCAGTCAAGGCCGGTAAGTTGCTTTTTATGTCGGGGCAGGGTTCGCTCGATCCCATCACTGGGCAAGTCATGCACGAACACGATGTGGTCGCCCAAGCAGAATACATCTATCGCAACATCATCACAGTGCTGGAGGCTGCGGGTGCAGGCCCACAAAATTTGGTCAAAACGATTGAGTACGTGACTCCCAGTGCGCTTGAACAATACCGCAATGTGGCTCAAGTGCGTTCTGCCTTGTTGTACACGCCTTATCCCGCATCAACTGGATTGATCTGCGAGGCCTTACTTCGCCCCGAGATGAAAATTGAGGTTGATCCCTTTGCCATTTTAAGTTAAGTGATCACCTTGCTTACTCCTCAATTAAAAGCATTCATCGGTCAGAAGGTGCATTACCCGGCACGAGAGCCGTTGGGTCAAGCATCGATTCGCTACTTTGCCTTGGCGACGCACGATGACAACCCTCTTTACTTGGACCATTCCTATGCGCAGGCTGCAGGACATGCGGGCGTGATTGCACCTCCCACATTGGTGTGTGAAACCTGTCAATATGCCCATCGCAAACCCAGTCTTGAAGGCTACATTGGGCACGAGTGGCATTTACCAGTGCTTGGGTGCCGCATGATCAGAGCCGGTAACGACTACACGTTCGTCCGGTCTGTTCTCGCCACTGATAGCATCTCAGTGACATGGACTCTGGAAAGCATGGAAGAAAAACTATCATCCCGTGGCGGTACTCAGTTATTTGTCATTTCGGTTGCCACTTATGCGGATGCGCAAGGCGCTACTGTGGCCACCAACCGAGAAACTCTGGTCTTTCAACCCATGGCGCAGCATGCTCAAACCCAGCCTTGATCCCCGTCAACTCAGCGTTGGACAAGCGCTGCCAGAGCGCGGCCACACCTTCACTGAAGTCGACCTGATGGCCTATGGAGCGGCTACATGGGACTGGCACCGTATGCACTTCGACAAAGACCACGCAAAATCTATGCAATTGCCTGGCGTGGTGATCGATGGTCAGGTCTTTGGTGCCGTATTTGCACGAGAATCTATGCAGTGGGCCGGTCCTAAAGCCTTCATTCAAAGCATGAGTTTGAAGATGAAGTCGATGGCTTTTGCCGGAGACCATTTGGTAGTCAAAGGAACCATTGACGCCATCGACCATCTTGATGATGTCTGCATATTTCGTATCAATCAGCAACTATGGTGTGGAGATCGGTTGGTAGCTCAAGCCAGCAGCAATGTCCGAATTAATTTAAATTGAGTTTTATGCAGGTCTATCTTGAATACGGTCAGTGACAACCGAAACTTAAAAATATGAACACTAGTATCCAGGCCTGTATCGCCGGTATATATGAACATCCCTTGCGGGTCGCACCTGATCATTCTGTGGCACGTTTACATGCGGATGTAGCTCACGGCGCTCTGCGCGATGCGGGTCTCACAGCCAACGATGTAGATGCTTATTTTTGCGCCGGAGACGCTCCTGGGTTGGGCCCCACATCGATGATTGATTACTTGGGTCTACAGCGGATCCAGATGGTGCAAACCACTGAGTTAGGAGGGGCCTCATATCTCTCCCACGTGGGAGAAGCTGCTGCTGCGATTGCTGCAGGGCGCTGCAAAATTGCCTTGATCACCTTGGCTGGGCGACCTAAGTCCGAGGGCTCCAGCGGAACTAAACCACGGAACTATGGCGACACTGCTCCGGACGCTGAGTTCGAGCGCCATTATTTGCCCACGCCACTCAACAGCTATGCCCTGTGCGCGATGCGCCACATGCACGAATTTGGAACCACATCTGAGCAATTGGCATGGATCAAGGTGGCGATGTCTCATCATGCCCAACACAACCCGCACGCATTGTTACGCAAAGTAATGACTGTGCAAGATGTCCTGGACTCGCCGCGCGTAGCCGACCCTCTGCGTCGTGCAGATTGTTGCGTGGTCACAGATGGTGGCGGTGCCATCGTGGTGGTCCATCCCGAGATAGCCAAAACTCTGCGTCAACCAATGGTGCAAGTGGTGGGCATGTCTGCATCGGTAAAGGGTCAGTCGGGAGGACGGGTGGATTTGACCCACTCTGCGACGGCTTGGACTGCGCCCCGTGCCTTTGAGCAAGCAGGCATTACGCCAAGCGATATCAGATATGCTTCGATTTACGATAGCTTCACCATCACAGCACTGATACAACTCGAAGACCTAGGATTTTGCGTAAAAGGACAAGGCGGGCGCTTTGTGGCCGATGGTCAATTGATCGCTGGAGAAGGCCGACTGGCTGTTAACACCGATGGCGGTGGCCTTTGCAACAACCATCCTGCAAATCGCGGTGGCATGACCAAGATAATTGAGGCTGTGCGGCAACTGCGCGGGCAGGCGCATCCCAATGTGCAAGTGCCCAATCTGGAGTTCGCTTTGGCGAATGGCATTGGTGGGTTTTTGGGTTCACGCCATGCGGCGGCCACTTTAATCATGAAAAGAGTTTGATATGAATACAACCGAAGCTCCGTTTGTCTTTCAAGATCCTTTGATAAATTCAGAGAGCCAGACCTATTGGGCGCAGGCTCAGCAAGGTAAGCTAATGCTCAAACACTGCATAGACTGCGACACATCTCACTACTACCCCAGATCCTACTGCCCCCACTGCGATAGCGACAAAACCGAGTGGCGTACCGCGCAGGGTGAGGGTGAAGTCTATTCATTCACGCGAATGGTTCGCGGTGTCGAGACGCCATATCTGATGGCCTACGTGCTGCTCGATGAGGGAGTGAGTGTATTGACCCACTTGCAGTCCCCAAACTGGAATGAAGTGCACATTGGTATGCGCGTCAAGGTTAATTTTTCTGCCAGCACGTCTGGGCAAAACGTACCTTTTTTTGTTCCTGCATGAAAACTGGACTCCCCACGCAACTGTAGACAAACTCAAGCTTCAATTTGAGTTACGTAAAAACCCAATAGACCGAAATTTGAATTTGGCCAAACAGATGGTGGAAGCGTGTTTTGCCAGTTCAATCAGGCTGACGGGATATAAGAAGCGGCAAGTGCGCCCATAAAAGCATGTGTGAGGAAAACTTCTGTAGAGGTGGATCCCTAAACCGGCGAAATCCGCAACGGGAAACGCCCGGGTCTTGAGGAGACTTTTGCAAAGGCCTTGCAGCCCGAAGTCCGGAAGGCATGCCTGACAACTCCATATAAATTACAGGGACCCATCAGGTAGTTTCCATCATACACAGCAAAGGCAGGAGCTTGGGTGGGAAAAGCTTTGTGCTGATTGATTTTTGCCACTTGCTTTTAGCCGGTGTGAACTACAAAAGGCCAAAGGCTCGCACTTAGACTATGAGCGCAAATTATTTCTTATAAAAGAACTCCGCTGCTATCAGAACCGTTATTCCGACACCTAACTTGATGATTTGAAAAGTCTATGAATTAAAAACCGTGTCATAACTCGTGTAATCGGCTTGCATTTCGTGGGCGTTTCTTTTTGTTTAACTACCCAAGTAGGCTGCTATTAAATCCTTGGGAATTTGAGCGCGTGCATTTAAGCTGATCGATTCAACACACTTATGAAAAGCCTGCATATCCAATGCATCTTTGGTTAAAACTTTCACGCCTATGTCTTGCATACGCACGAGCGTGATGGCATCTTGCGCCGCAGCTAATTGACGTTGAAGTGCAGTAGAAATATTGACGGCATGCGCGACTAGTTGGCGCTCTTCTTGATCCAATGTGTCGTACCAAGCTATCGGACACACCAGCAGAAGTACGCCATAGAAATGGTGTGTCAGACTGACATAGGGATGGTGTTTCCAAAGCTCAAACCCCATGAAGTTAGTTAAAGGATTTTCTTGGGCTTGTACAACATTGTCCGTCTTCAAATGGTTTGAGACAGATGGGTTAATTTCTTAAAGTAGAGATTGGCTCATTGGTTTTAAAGTTTAAACGGTTTCACATCTGTGTTGTAGTCTTCTGCTTTGAATGGTCTTTTCTTTGATCCTTCTCCTTTCCTCAAGTATCGCTTGTCCTCTTCCAAAGTACACATCGGCTGGGGTTAGGTTGCTCAGGCTTTCGTGATACCGCTGATGGTTGTAGTACGCCACAAACTCCCCCACCGATTGCTCTAGGTCTCCTGGCAGGTAATAGTGCTCTAGCAAGACGCAGTTCTTGAGACTCTGATGCCAGCGCTCAATCTTGCCCTGTGTCTGCGGATGATTGGGCGCTCCCCTGACATGCCCCATCCCCTGTCCCTTGAGCCAAAGTGCCAACTCTTTGGAGATATAACACGGCCCGTTATCGCTCAGCAAGCGTGGCTTGTGTTCAACCCGCGCGCTTTGACACCCCGAGACCCGCAGCGCCACCTCAAGCGTCTGGGTCACATCAGCCGCCTGCATCGTGGTGCAAAGCTGCCACGCAATGATGTAGCGCGAGTAGTCATCAAGAATCGTTGAGAGGTAGAACCAACCCCAGCCTATTACCTTGAAGTAGGTAAAGTCGGTCTGCCACAACTGGTTCACCCCCGTGGTCTTGTCTTTAAACTCATTGGCAGCTTTGATCACCACAAACGCAGGACT
>Ga0209768_10000080_pt1 | contig 58505 bp, 60 predicted proteins | sample LauGreSBDMM110SD_3_FD_187564 | JGI IMG/M metagenome (GOLD analysis project Ga0209768, IMG submission 187564) | Freshwater lake microbial communities from Lake Michigan, USA - Sp13.BD.MM110.SD (SPAdes) (version 2) | ecosystem: Environmental > Aquatic > Freshwater > Lake | place: Lake Michigan... | reverse complement strand
CTCCGAGCGAAAGAGTTCTGCGTTACAAGCTTTGCAGCGATAAATTCCCACAGTTTCGCTATCGGTGTATTCGCCAGTAAATGGTCTCTCGGTAGCGCCATTACGTAATACTTCATATGAAAGTGGATCGAGTTTTGCCTTTAACTCTGCTTCATTGAGCTCAACTTTTTTCGCCATTAGATGTTCGCTCCTTGGGGAAAAGCGGTGCCGGTACTTGAATGGCAGTCATATCCGTTGGGATTCTTCGCTAGATATTTCTGGTGGTACTCCTCGGCCAAGTAGTACACAACGCCAGTGGAGCTAAGAATTTCAGAGACAATAGGGCCAATTCCATCTGCTGTGAGCGCGTTCTGATACAGATCTCTAGTTGCGAGCGCCTCAGCCATTTGTTTAGGCGTTGTCGCATAGATCGCGCTGCGATATTGGGTTCCGATATCTCCACCTTGCGCATTTAGCGAAGTTGGATCGTGCATCGTCCAAAACTCTTCGAGTAATCTGCGATAAGTAACAATTGCTGGATCGAATTCAACACAAACCATTTCCGCGTGGCCTGTTGCTCCTGTACAGACAGCTTCATAGCTCGGATTGGCGATTGTGCCGCCCATGTAACCAACGCTGGTATTTGTTACTCCATCAATCTTCCAATAACGCCTTTCAGCGCCCCAGAAGCAGCCAGTTGCGAAATATGCGATCTCCATAGCGCGCATTCTTTCAGGTGATAGCGATTCCTGCTCAGTTAGGTAACCTAGGTCTACCTGCGCCCCCGTAGCTCAGGGGATAGAGCACCGCCCTCCGGAGGCGGGTGCACAGGTTCGAATCCTGTCGGGGGCACGCGACCTAAATCACCTCTCATTTACCAAATCTCTTTCCATTCATCCTTGTTTATCAACCTAGTAACAGGGAGAATTGGTTACTTACGCGAGAAGATTTTGAGCTCACTTTGTCTTGATTTCATCGCGTCTTGGATTTCACTGCATTTACTAGAAGGAGATAACTCATGGATTGGCGACATCAATCAGCATGCCGCGACGAAGATCCAGAGCTCTTCTTTCCCGTAGGCAATACCGGCCCCGCCCTCACTCAGATCGAAGAGGCGAAGAAAGTCTGCAACCGCTGCATCGTTAAAGATGCTTGTCTAGCTTGGGCGTTAGAGAGTGGACAAGATGCTGGTGTTTGGGGCGGTCTATCTGAAGATGAGCGTCGTGCACTTAAGCGTCGTGCTGCACGTAATCGTGCGCGCATGATGGAGCAGAACAACTCCATCTAGTTTTGAATCTATTTAGATCGGAAAAGTTAGGCGCGCTTCGGTTCCTGCAGTTGTACGAACCAGATCAATATTTCCGCGTAACTCATTTTCAGTCAACGTGCGCACTATCTGCAAACCAAGGTTTGAAGATTCCGCCATTGAAAATCCTTTTGGTAGACCGACTCCATCATCAAAGATAGTTATCTCGGCGCCACTTTCGCCTCGCGCAACCGTTATCGTTAAATGGTTTCCTGATTCGGCAAGGCCATGTTCTAGCGCGTTGTGAATTAGCTCGGTGACAACTAATGAAAGCGGTGTTGCGATGCGCGGATCAAGAGCGCCAAGTTCACCCGTACGCGCGATCTGTAACTGACCCATTCGCGGACTCAGGTCTAATGCATGGGCGACTAGTCGATCTAAAACATCATCAAAGGCAACAGATGCTTCGGCGCTACTGGAAAGCGTTTCGTGAACGAGAGCGATAGATGCGATACGACGGACTGCTTCATTTAACGCAGCACTTGCGGCAGGATCTTCAATGCGCCGTGATTGCAATCTAAGTAAAGCCGAAACGGTCTGCAAATTATTTTTAACGCGATGATGGATCTCGCGAATTGTCGCATCTTTTGTTACTAGTTCGCGCTCACGACGACGAAGCTCTGTAACGTTCTGCAAAAGTACAATTGCACCGATTCGATCGCCACCTGCAAGCAATGGCAGCGCTAATAGATCTACAGTTCCACCGGCATTTTCGATTTCAACTCTGCGCAAAGCTTTGCCGCTCAAACCTACTTCGATCGCTTCTTCGTGCGCTTCAAGTTTTACGACCGAGACTTTACGTGCGGCTTGTCCGAGATTATTTCCTTCAAGTTCACCGGCCCATCCCATTCGGCTAAAGGCCGATTTTGCATTTGGGCTGGCGTAGATAATTGCTCCGTTGATATCTAGGCGAATCAAACCATCTCCAACACGTACTGCCGGATCGAAGAGCTCGCTATGTTCGGTATACGGAAAAGTTCCTTCTGCCACCATTCGATAAACGTTATGGGCGACTTCTCGATAATTTAACTCAAGGCGACTTGGTTGGCGCATGAGTTCGGCGTTGCGATGTCGCGAAATTACTGCGATTACCTGATCACCGAGAATTACCGGAATTGTCTCTTCTTTAATAAATATTTCGCCAAACTTTTCTGGTTGCGCATCGCGAATAATTTCGGCCTCCGATAGCGCCTGATCGATTCTGGGGCGCGCACCCCATGCGATTTCATCGCCGATTACATCCTGGTTAAAGACCGTCGCAGCAGTTGTTGGGCGAATATGTGCAACTGCAACATATCCAGAGGGCCAAGTTTTAAAATCTTTACGAAGTGGGACCCATAAAATTAAATCTGCAAACGAGAGGTCGGCTAGGAGTTGCCAGTCAGAGGTTAACTCGCGAATGCGCCTAATCTGTTTAGCATCTAACGGGCTTCGATCCCGCAAAAACTCTTCTAATTTAGGCATCGCAAACTACCCCTGCAACCAATCGCTAAGCGCTGGCTTTATCTCCTGAGTCGCAAACCAAGTTAGCTCTTCACCATCTGGTGAGACCATGAAAGCGCATTGCACGTTCTCCCACTTGGCGAGATCTTTAAGAATTACAAAGTTTTCACCGTGTTCAGTAATTTCAGGATCGCTAACTTCCAGCGCCAAGATAAAGCCGGCACTTGTTGGATTTGCGCGCATCTCTAGCGCTTCATCGGCTGCGAGCATTGATAGCAGGAATTCGCCCTCTTCTTCATCCATCTCGCTATTTGCTGTTAGAAACTTAATTGTTGGGGCATATAAAGGTCCGCACTCCATAGATTGTGATTCTAGGAATGCGGCGATTTCTTCAACGGTTACTGGAAGATACCCACGCATGGCACTAAGGGTATAAGAGATTTAAGGCTCGTTTTACTTCTGAGAAACCGCGCTTATCGCCTGTGCCATCTTGGCAATCTCTTTGCGCAGCGCTCCCCTTTCAGCAGATTGCACCAGAGTTGTGCGTTCATCGATTGCTAACTGGCAAGATCGCGGATCCCAAGGAAGGTTCCACAGAACTGCAGATTTCAGTGACGCCTTCCTTGAAGCGCTTATCTCCGGCGCCCGCTTATTGGATGAATGAGTATTCACTAGGTGAATATCGGCGGATAGAGAGATTTTTGTAAGACTTTGTACAAACTCATCCCATCGTTTCTGCGCCAGAAAAGTTGAATTAGTCGTAAATAAAAATTGATCAGCGTTACGAACCGCCCAGATCTTTACCGCTGAACTCCAACGCCTATCGGATAGTTCTCTAGCCAAGAAGGCGATTGAGCCGAGATCGATAACTATCAGGTCGAAGGTTTCTCCTGCAGCCATAATTCGTTGCTCAAAATCTACGATTGTCTCTTGGGTCAACTCCATGGCCGCTAAATTCTCTGAAACATCACGCCATCTTGTTTCGCTAGATAACTTGCGTAGATCCAGTAACGCTGCGATAGCCGGTGCTTGAAAGTTGGCATCAATTAGCAGAGTTTTCATAGCTAACAGGGCGCTTTCTTGCGCCAGATTTATAGCGATCGTTGTGGTTGCTGTTGTGTGCCCGATTCCTCCAACCGCAACTACCCTTGCTCTGCACTTTGCACTTGCGTGGATCATGGGGGTGCGAACTCCAGAGGATCTAATATTTTCTAAGATAATTAGAGTCAACTCTTCAGGAGAGGTTGGCCTTGCGAATATGTTGGAAAAACCTCGATCGTCTCCAGATTGATCAGCAAAACCAAAGAGTGAAACTCTGGGAGCTGCCAACTTTTCAATCTCAACTGCGCCAGATCCGGGTAGATCTGTTGAGAATATAAGCAGGAGATTCTTTCCTGAGTTAACAGATACCGCCCTTTGCAGCTCTGAAAAATCCATTACTCGGGCGATAACGTTCCATCCTTGGCTAAATAACGCCCGTGATACCAGCCCCTCAAATTCCGGATCCGAGATTGCAGTTATTACTGTTGGTACTTCTAAAGGATCCATTGGCTATTCCAGAGAGCGAACGATTACCAGTCGCCCACTAACTGTGGCATCTAGCAAGTTGATGATTTGCGAATCTATAAGCGAGATTGTTAGTGCGATATCGGATGAGAAATTGGCAGATTTTCTATCAATAGATCGAATGTAGGCGTTCTTTATGACTACTTCTGGAATACCAATCTGAACGCCTCCCATCGACGGCTCAGGGACCCAATAAATATTGATCGCCTCACCAATTGAGATATCGATAGGTAAATCAGAACTGCGAACTGCAATCGGCACCTGTTGCATGCGTTGACTTGGCGCCAGATCGCTCACATCATCTATTGAAATTAACTCACCAGCGCTTTGCGCCCTTGTAATAAAGCTGCCTATTAACATTGTGCGACTTGAAAAATATCTAGATCCGCTCTCGCCCAGTGCGACCTTCACCAGAGTTATCTGGTCACGTGAGATTTCAACACCCGGTGCAAGTGCGGTCTTTGCTACCCAATAACTATCTGTTCTGTTACCTAAAGCAGTTAGCGCTAGCGCAGAGATTAAAGCTGCAGCAAATAGCGAGACAGCAACGATAAATCGAGTTTGGGCAGCCTTCTTCTGTGTATTCATAGTGGGGTACTAAATGCGATCTTTGCACTTCGGCGGCTCGCTTATCCACAGTAGTACTTTCGGATGAGAAGAAGCAGCACTTTAGATTGATGAAGGTTCTCACGTCACGAGCGACCCTGCGCCATGACTACTCAAAGAGAATATAGAGAAGGTAGAAGAGAACTGCGCCTAGTTTCTAGTTGTGAGGATCCAGCGCTATGGACTCATCCACAGTTAGATCTTTACTCGCTTTCCGAGATTGCAAATAAGAAGAAATTTGAGCCGCTACCCCAGCAAAGTGCAAAACTTTATTTAATTCCTTCCAGCTTTGGTGAAGAGTATGAACCAGGGTTTGAGCCAGTTCCGACATCAGCAAGTGAGTTACCTGATTTACATACTTGGACGATGAAGTTTGCTGTCAGCGTTGTAGAAATCTGGGCCGGTCGCCGCCAGCCAGCACAATTGATATCACGCTGCCATCGCCATATCTATATGCAATTGCTAAAGCAGGTGGGAAGCCAGAAAGAGATTGGACGAATCAGAACTATCCATCAGAGCCAACCTTTAGATGGCATTTGCGAATCAACGATAACCGTTAGATACGGTGATCGACTACGCGCGATGGTGATCCGCTTTGAAGGCGTTGATAAACGTTGGTTATGTACGGAACTGCGTCTGCTTTAAGCCGCGCCGTGGCAACGTTTAAATTTCCTACCTGAGCCACATGGACATTGTGCGTTGCGTGAAATTTCACCCTTTGTCGAGACTCCAGATTCATCAGCTGCTGTGTATTGCAGCGCAGACAGATCAGCAGGTTTCTCAGTGATACCTGCCGCAACAACTTCGGAGCCATCGCCTTGTACAGAGACCTGTACGTTAAATACCAAACTTGCTAGCTCTTCTTTGATTCCATCCATCATCGCTGAAAAGAGTTCGTAACCTTCACGTTGGTACTCAACAAGAGGATCACGTTGCGCCATTGCGCGCAGCCCGATTCCCTCTTGTAGATAATCCATCTCGTAAAGGTGTTCACGCCACTTACGATCTAGAACTGAAAGCAATACCTTGCGCTCTAATTCGCTCATGACACCTGCACCTAGCTCGAGCTTGCGCTTTTCATAAGCGGCTGTGGCATCGACAAGGATTTGATCAGCTAAGTAATCGACATCTAGCGCAGCGCGTGAGCCAATCTTTGCGATCATCTCTTCTGCGGTAAAGCCAATTGGATAGACAAGCTTTAGCGCTTGCCATAGTCGATCAAGATCCCAATCTTCGCCGTAGCCCTCAGCGGTTTCGGCATTTACATAAGCAATTAGCGTATCTGCCAAGAAAGTTTGTACCTGCGTAGAAATATCTTCGCCTTCAAGTACTAGGCGTCGCTCACCGTAAATTACTTCACGTTGGCGATTCATGACATCGTCATATTTCAAAACGTTTTTGCGGATCTCGAAGTTCTGCGCTTCAACTTGCGTTTGAGCAGAGCGAATGGCATTGCTGACCATCTTTGATTCGATTGGTTCGTTATCTGGAAGGCCTGCCGCAGATAAGAATCGCTCAACTAACGCTGAATTAAAGCGACGCATTAGCTCGTCTTGCAATGATAGATAGAAGCGAGATTCACCTGGATCGCCTTGGCGTCCAGAACGTCCACGTAACTGGTTATCAATACGACGAGATTCGTGGCGTTCGGTACCAAGAACATAGAGGCCACCAAGTCCAACAACCGCCTCATGATCTTTGGCAACTGCAGCTTTCTGTTTAGCAATTTCTTCAGGCCATGCCGCTTCATATTCAACTGGGTTATCCACTGGTGAAAGTCCGCGTCGTTGAAGTTCGAAGTCAGCCATGAATTCAGGGTTTCCACCGAGCATGATGTCCGTACCGCGACCTGCCATATTGGTTGCAACGGTAACTGCGCCGCTAACTCCAGCACGAGCGATGATTGAAGCTTCGCGCTCGTGATGCTTAGCATTTAGAACTTCGTGAGGAACTCCTGATTTCTTAAGAAGTGCTGAAAGCTCCTCAGATTTTTCAACTGAAACGGTTCCGACGAGAACAGGTTGGCCTTTACGATGACGCTCGACGATATCTTGGGTAACCGCCATAAATTTTCCGAGTTCAGTCTTATAGACCAGATCCGCCTGATCCATGCGCTGCATTGGGCGGTTGGTAGGAATAGGAACTACGCCAAGTCTGTAGATCTGTTGAAATTCAGAGGCTTCAGTCATCGCCGTACCGGTCATACCTGAAATGGTTTCGTATAGGCGGAAATAGTTCTGAAGTGTGATCGTAGCCAAAGTCTGGTTCTCATCTTTAATTTCGATGCGCTCTTTAGCTTCAAGCGCCTGATGTAAACCTTCGCTGTAGCGACGGCCCGACAACATACGGCCTGTGTGCTCGTCAACGATTAAGAGCTCGCCGTTCATGACAACATAGTCTTTATCGCGCTTAAAAAGTTCCTTGGCGCGGACTGAGTTATTTAGATAACCAATTAACGTTGTATTTGCCGCCTCGTAAAGGTTTTCAATCTTAAGCAGTTCTTCAACCTTAGTTACGCCATCTTCAAGAATTCCAATGGTCTTCTTCTTCTCATCTACTTCGTAGTGAGTATTGCGCTGCAGTTTGTCGGCAATATTTGCAAACTCTACATACCATTTAGTTGCTTTATCCGCGGGTCCACTAATGATCAAAGGCGTGCGGGCTTCATCGATAAGAATTGAGTCAACTTCATCGACTACTGCAAAAAAATGATCTCGCTGAACACAATCATCGAGTGTCCACGCCATGTTATCGCGCAGGTAATCGAAACCAAATTCATTATTTGTACCGTAGGTAATATCTGAGTTGTACGCAATGCGACGCTCAGAAGGAGTCATGCTATTTACAATTACTCCGACGGTAAGTCCTAGGAAGCGATGGATACGACCCATCCATTCGCTATCGCGCTCAGCAAGATAATCGTTAACGGTAACAACGTGAACGCCTCGACCGGCAAGTGCATTTAAATATGAGGGAAGGGTTGCAACGAGAGTCTTACCTTCACCAGTTCGCATTTCGGCGATATTTCCCCGATGCAGTGCGGCACCACCCATTATCTGTACGTCATAGTGGCGCTGACCAAGTGTGCGCTTTGCCGCTTCTCTAACTACAGCGAAAGCTTCAGGAAGTAAATCATCGAGAGTTGATCCAGCAGCAAAACGAGATTTAAATTCATCTGTCTTGGCGCGCAGGGATTCATCTGAAAGTGCGGAGATCGCAGGCTCAAAGGCATTTACTTGATCGACAACCTTGCTTAACTCGCGAAGAATCTTTCCTTCGCCAGCCCGCATGATTCGGTCAATAATCTTTGCCATTTACGACCCTTTCCAACCTAATTCCTACCCAATGTCTACCCAATGTCTACCCAATGCCTACCCAATGCCTACAAATCTAGACCCCTTATCGTAGGGGTTTAGCCGTACAACTTGTTACCGCGCCAAGCACGGTAAAACCTGCAGTACGCAAGGCCCGGATCGCCTCGGCCAGGGTGGCCCCAGTGGTGATCAGATCATCAATAACAATAATCTTAGGTCCAGTATTCCCTGCGCAAATTTCGGTGGTGAAATCAGGTGATATTGAAAGCGCCCCAGAAATATTCTCTGATCTATCCATGAGATTTAACTGAGATTGATCTCTAACTTTACGAATATGTGTCAATGGAGATTGGTGAGGTAGCCCTACTTCAAGTGCGACCTGCGTTGTAATCTCGTGCAAGAAATTCCTGCCGCGTTTTCGATTAGCCGATTTTCTCGAAGGTATAGGTATCAGAGTTGCAGGGCCGTGACGATTTACAAATAGTTTTAGTGAGTGAACTAATCCATCAATAATTAATTGATCTGCCGCTTTGATTTGCGATTCCTTTGCGCTTAATAAGACGCGTGAAGCGATCGGTGAATATTGGATAGCAGAGAAGACTGGGAAGATCTCGCCGCGCCAATTTATCGCTCGTTGATAAAGATGCGGGTGCCAATGTTTGCGACATTCAGAGCAGATCGAAATTCCTAGCCTGGAACAACCAATACAACGGGAAGGAAAGATAATTTCGGTGAGGTTAAACACCGCCGGAGTATTGCCCCAAAGATAAGGAGGGGAACTCAGATTAAATTGGTTGAGGATAATCTTTCGGTTGCGGACGTATTGGTCTACCCGAAATCTGAGATCCTGCGATTAGCGGAAGTGTAAGAACGAAGTGAGCTCCCTGGCCGAGCGCTCCCCAAGCATCGAGTTCACCATTGTGTAAGCGCGCATCTTCGAGCGCAATTGAAAGACCAAGTCCTGTGCCGCCGCGTACGCGCGCTCGAGATGGATCAGCGCGCCAGAAGCGATCGAAGACTCGTGATAGTGCTGCAGGGTCCATTCCAGGACCAAAATCTCTAACTCCAACTCCAACTTCGGTTGCCGTTGCAACTACTGAAACATGAATTGGTTTCTCGTCTGCATGATCGAGAGCATTTGAAAGTAAGTTTCGCATTATGCGCTCAACGCGTCGAAAATCTGCTCGCACCATTACCTGCTCGGTTTCGTGGTCAATTTCCACAGAAATAGTGTGGTCATGGGCGTTGGCTCGGACATCTTCAATACATCTCTCGATCAGCCTTACCAAGTCGAATTCAACTGGTTCAAGCACCGCTACTTCTGCATCAAATCGACTAACTTCTAACAAGTCTTCAAGTAACTTCTCAAAGCGATCAAGTTGGGCAACCAGCAGTTCAGAACTCCGTGCGATATTTGGATCAAAGCTAGCCTTCGCACTATAGATAACTTCTGATGCCATGCGAAGGGTAGTAAGCGGGGTACGAAGTTCGTGCGAAACATCTGAAACAAATCTCTGCTGTACGCGAGATAAGTTTTCCAAACGTGTGATCTGTGATTCCAGCGAGAGAGCCATCTCATTAAATGCCGTACCCAATGTGGCAATTTCGTCAGAGCTTTCCACCTTCATACGCTGTGAAAAATCGCCTTCCGTAAATTGTTGGGCAATGCGGGCAGCTTCTCTAACCGGTCGGACAACTTGCCTTACTACCAACCAAGTAATTAAGCCGATCAGGAATAGCAGCGCCAAGCCGGTAAATAGCAAAGAACTCTTGATTAGCGAAAGTGTTGTATTTTGATTAGTAAGTGAGTAAACCAAGTACATTTCATAGTTACCCGATTCTGGTATTGCAATGCGCCGGCCAGCAATCAGAACGTTGGCATCTGCACGATTTTTATACTTTACTGTTGCGTACTTGTATTCAACTATGTCACTTGCACGAACGCGTTGTCTGAGCTCGGTAGGAAACGACGAAATATCTAACTCATCTGTTGCGGTGCTGTAATCGGGCGCTATTTCAGTACCTAATGGGTCTGCGCTCTGACCGAAGCGACTGAGAAAGATTGATTTTCGATCTTGGTTAAGGCTTACTTCGGTCGAAGAAATAATTATCTCTTGAACTGTCTCGGTGATGATCTTGGTGTTTGCACCCTTTACCAAGAGAAATTCATATTGCGCATTGAAGAAGGATGAGCGAGCTTCGGCAAGCGAGGTCTCTAAATTAACCTGCTTAACGCCATCAGATAGCTGGGAATAAAGCGCTGAGCCAGTAAGCCACACGACACCGAGTGATAGAAGAACCGTTGAGAAAATTACCTTAGAGGCAAGTGAATTTCTGAAGGAAAAAATATTTCGGTTCATATTAGGAACCGCCCAAGACTCCTGCTTTATATCCAACTCCGCGCACCGTCATGATGATTTGCGGATGCTCTGGATCATGCTCAACCTTTGAACGCAGGCGCTGCACATGGACATTTACAAGACGAGTATCCGTTGAGTGGCGATAGCCCCAAACCTCCCCTAACAGCGCATCGCGAGTAAAGACGCGACCTGGCTCTTTAGCTAGAGCAACTAATAGATCGAATTCCAAACGTGTTAGCGCAATCTTTTTTCCGGCTCTACTTACTTCGTGAGCGGTAACGTCAATTGAAAGATCGCCAATTACAAGTAGTCCAGAGATATCTGCATTAGTGCGACGCAAGCGCGTACGAATACGAGCGATTAATTCGGAAGGGTGGCGAAATGGCTTAACCATGTAATCATCTGCACCGGCTTCAAGCCCACGCACAACATCATGAGAGTCACCTTTTGCACTCAACATCACAATCGGCACCATAGATTCGGCGCGGATCAACTTACAAACTTCTATTCCATCTAAACCGGGAAGCATTACATCTAGCAGTACGAGATCTGGAGGATTATTTCTAAATACCTCCAGAACCTCGTCACCACGACTTACGAGATCGACATCGATGCCGGCACCGGTTAATACGATGCCGAGCATCTCTGCCAGGTCTTGGTCGTCATCGACGACCATAACCAAAGTCATTAGCTACCGTGCTCCCAAGAGTTGAGGTACATATCTTGTGCAGGAGTTAGCGTGTCGATACGGCCACCCATAGAAATCAACTTCAGGCTGGCAACTTCCTTATCGATATAAGTTGGAACGTTGTGAACACCAGCAGAAAGATTCTTCGCTTCCTTAACTAGGTATTCAGCAGTTAGCGCTTGATCAGAGAATGACATATCCATAACTGATGCTGGGTGTCCTTCTGCTGCTCCTAGGTTAACTAGGCGACCTTCTGCAAGAAGCAATAGACGGCGTCCATCTGCAAGAACGTATTCGTCAGTTTGGTGACGCATCTTTGCGTTCTTCTTCTTAGCGTTCTGCTCAAGCCAAGCAACATCGATTTCGATATCGAAGTGGCCTGAGTTAGCCATGATTGCGCCATCTTTCATTACTGCGAAGTGCTCATCGCGAAGTACATCGCGGTTTCCTGTAACAGTGATGAAGACATCGCCAAGCTTTGCAGCATCGACCATAGGCATCACGCGGAAGCCTTGCATCATCGCATCGAGAGCCTTGGTTGGATCAATTTCTGTAACAACTACATCGGCGCCCATGCCCTTTGCGCGTTCTGCAACGCCCTTACCGCAATATCCAAATCCAGCGACAACTACTACGCGTCCTGCAAGCAGGAAGTTTGTAGCGCGGAAGACTGCATCAAGTGTTGATTGACCAGTTCCGTAACGGTTATCGAACATGTGCTTGGTGTCGGTGTCGTTGACAGCGATCATTGGGAATGTGAGTGCGCCATCTTTGGCCATTTGGTTAAGACGAATCACGCCTGTTGTTGTCTCTTCGCAGCCGCCAGCAATATTTGGAAGAAGTTCCTTGCGAGTTGTGTGAAGAGTGTTTACGAGATCGCAACCATCATCGAATACTTGGTGAGGTTCGATATCTAGCGCTGCGTTAATGTGTGAGTAATAACCATCGCGGTCAACTGCATTGCGAGCAAATACAGAGATTCCGTACTCGTGAACAAGAGCTGCTGCGGTGTCATCTTGTGTTGAAAGTGGGTTTGAGGCGCAAAGTGCGATCTCTGCACCGCCGGCCTTAAGTACGCGCATCAAGTTTGCGGTCTCTGTTGTCACATGCATACATGCAGAGATACGTACGCCTGCAAATGGTTGTGACTTTTCAAAGCGCTCACGAATCTGAGCAAGTACTGGCATATTGCGTTCTGCCCATTCGATGCGCTTGCGGCCCTCGGCTGCAAGAGATGCATCTGCGATATCGTGTTTTGGAATAGTTGTGACAGGTGTCATTTGAATTTATCTCCCTAGTTTAAACGGCTGTTTTTTCGCTTGACCTTCGGCGTAGGGCTCTACTGTGCTAGTCGGCTATAGGCATAGCGTACTAGTTAAGGGATTAATACGAGGATGTCTAGATCGCCACGGATCATGTTAAGTACATCATCTCGAACCTTTTTCATGCGGGCTTCCGTGGAAGCCTCAACGTTGAGTCGAAGGAGGGGCTCGGTATTTGACGCACGTAGGTTAAACCACCAGGTATCGCCACTGATCGTCAGCCCATCAAGATGATCGGCTTCTACGCCATCCTTCTTGCTATAAATTTCTTCAACGTGCTTCATCGCAGCGTTTGCATCTGCGACTTCAGAATTGATTTCGCCACTAGAGATATATCTTGAATAAGGTTTAAGAAGAGTCGAGAGTGAACCCTTTGCTTCGCCGAGAGCTGCAATGGCATGAAGTGCTGCCAACATTCCAGAATCTGCTCTCCAAAAATCTTTGAAGTAGAAATGTCCAGAGTGTTCTCCACCGAAAACTGCTCCGGTATCTGCCATTAATTGCTTTATATAAGAATGGCCCACACGCGAACGAACAGCCTTGCCACCGTTCTCTTCAACAATTTCAACTACTGCGCGGGAAGAAATTAAGTTGTAAATAATATTTGATCCTGGATATTTCTTTAATTCACGATCTGCAATTAATGCGGTGAGAGTAGAAGGATTTACCAAATCTCCGTTTTCATCCACCAAGAAGCATCGGTCAGCATCTCCATCAAATGCCAATCCGATATCTGCCTTATGTTTCTTAACCGCCTTCTGCAAATCCTTCAAATTTTTAGGATCTATTGGATTGGCTTCATGGTTTGGAAATGTGCCATCTAAATCAAAATACATCGGGATCACTTCGCAGTTAAGTCGATCAAATACAGCGGGCGCAGTGTGCCCAGCCATTCCGTTTCCGGCGTCAATGACCACCTTTAGCGGGCGGATCTCTGATAGATCAACCAATGAAAGTAGATGATCTACATATGAAGAAAGTAAATCCTGCTCTGACTCTTTACCTACGCTTCGAAAATCAATTGGAGATCCTTCATTTACAAATCGCTCAATAGTTAAGAGCCCCGACTCTTTTCCTATTGGGCGGGCTCCACTTAAGCAGAGTTTGATCCCGTTGTATTCGGCTGGATTATGGCTGGCGGTAAACATCGCCCCAGGGAAATTGAGTTTGCCTGCCGCGAAATAGAGCATGTCGGTGGATGCCAACCCGATACGGATTACATCTAAACCTTGCGAGGTTACCCCTGCTGAAAAAGCATCGGCAAATACAGGTGATGAGGGGCGCATATCTTCGCCAATTACGACTGTTCCAGGTTCACGTTCTTGTTGCAGGAATCTGGCAAAGGAAACTCCAGTTGCAAATGTAAAGTCAGCGGTAATTTCTACATCAACTAATCCGCGAATGTCATAGGCTTTAAATATTGGAATTTTCTCTTCCTTCGTTAATTAATCTCGAGGAGTATCAATAATCTAGGACGGGACTGCGCGTAAGTGACCGCGCCGACCAAGTGAGGCGCTATCGGTTGTAGATGTAGTGAGGCTGTGATCTTGCATTGATTCGTGGTTTGCAGCAACTTCACGAACTGCATCAGCAATCGCCATCAGATCATCTTCAGATGGACCAAGGCCTGCCTGCGAAGACTCTTCCTTAATTACAGTCCAACCATTTGGAACAGTTAAGCGTTTTCCGTGAGCTTCACAGAGATCATAAGAATGTGGTTCTGAATAAGTAGCCAGTGGGCCAAGCACTGCCGTTGAGTCCGCGTAAATATAGGTAAGCGTCATCGAAGCCAAGCTTCGGCAACTTACCCGCGAACAACTACGCCCTGTGCGCGCCAACTTACTCATGACGCTAAGGCTAGTGGTTGAGTAGCAAAAAAACTGGGATTGTCAGGGAGTTAGGACGCGAATATTCGACATTGGAACTGATGATTTAGTCAGAACGCTTCCTGCTGTAAGTGGGAAATATCCATAGCCGCTCTTGGTTGCAACCAGCCCTGCGCCATAAATTCCTTTTCCTGCATCGGTGATTGATATCGAGCGAACCCCATCTGGAATCCTTACTGCGGCGATATCTTCCCCATTAACGCGAACGGTTTTACGTTTTCCATTATTGAAGAGAAGTACAAGCTCGGCTTTAACTTTCGCTCCAATAAAGATTAATTGTGGTGCAAGACCGGCCACTGAAAAGTTGGATTGGGTCAATTCGGCAGCTGCGGTGCTCCAGATAAAGTCTGATTTACCTTCAGAAATTGTCTGTGAAAAAACTGAAGCAACTATCGGCTCATCGGAAGAAATTCTGATTCCAAATTTGCTCGCTGGTAAATTCGGATTCAAATCTAAAGTCGCTACCGATCCGCTCTTGATAACTTTGCCTTCCAGCCCTGCAGGAATAAATGATCCATCGGTCGAGTAGACAGAGACGGTAATACGAGCATCTATTTCACCAGGCGCCAAGATACGTAGAGCGTGAGGTAGCTCCACTGATTTTGAGCCGACTTTACGGACCGTGTGTGGAATGGCAGGGATAAATACCTCTTTACTTGCCTTTGGCGCAAAATTAACTATGTCGCCACCAAGAGCGCGTAACCCACGTCCGCGTTCATCGATCATATAACTCGTAACTCGACCCGCTCGTGTGATTGTCTTGATCACGAGAGATTGTGAACCTGGAGAAAGTGAATCAACTCCAACTTCGAGATATGAGTTTGCCTTAATGGTGATTGCCTTGGTTGGTTGCGCTCCGATTTCATTCCAAACTTCAATATCTACGATTGCAGCGCTTAATCCGCTGTTTACCAAGATCAGCTTTCCCTTACTTGTTACATCAGCGGCCCCACCAACAAACCATTGCTCGCTCTGCAAGGAAGAGCAAATAGTGGAGCCAGCCCAAACTCCTTTTCTAATCTGCCATACAACTGGCGTTGCACCTTGTGATTCTAAAATTATGGGCGCTTTACTCTGCATGTAGCGGAGAGTCTGTGCCGGAATAAATGAGAGAGATTTTGTTCCTGTAGAACGTATCTGACTCTTTGATGAAGGTAGAGATATCGCTGTGGTTAAACCGCTTGGCGTGGATGGACAGACAACGGCTGGGTAATTTGAAGAGAATTTTCCATCAGAGACCGTGACATCTACAGCGTTGGAAAGCGCTACAACTAAAATTAGGCTAGATGCCAGAGCTAATGGGCGCGTGATCTTCATGCCAGCTCCGAATCTTCAATTTCGCGGCGACGACGCCCGGCGGGAAGTGCCAAGACCACGACGGTGATAAAGATGATTAACTCTAGAGAAACTAACGCACGACGTAAGGTTCCGTCGTAAAGGAAGATGACTGGCCCTGGTTGCAATACTTCAAAGACTGGCAAGTTATCCACGCTGCGATTTCGATCCAATCGCTGGCCTTCCTGCATCGCTCGCCAGCCTTGAGCATAATTTTCAGTAAGAGTTAAGGTACCTGGCTCTGGCACCGTTACTTCAAATTCATTTTGACTTACTGGAAGAACAGTTGTCTTGCCAGCAAGATTTGTGAATAAAACCGTGCCAGTGTTTGCAGAAATCTTCCAGACAATTCCTGCATTTGTAGATGAGGCTCTAGTGAATCCTCCTAAGCCATCGATAATGCGAACTAAGTTTTCATCGGTCGGATTTTTTAGGAATAGATACTTGATTCCATTTAACGCAAATGTTGAACTAGAAGTTAGCCCACTTCCATCGGCAAGCTCAAGTACAGCATTGGTGATTTGCTCACGATTTGATGGCGCAATATCTGGGTCGCCAAGCGTTGCATCGCCACCACGCGCCAAATAAAAGTTAAGTGATACATCTTCACCTACTGTGCGCGGTCTAATAACCATCGTCTTGGCATCTTTTTCAACCGCTAAGAATGGAGGAAGGACTATCTCGCGACCGCTTTGCAGAGGCGCAGAACCCGCAGTTGTTGCTACCCAAAGAGTTGAAGAGAGTGCATACGTGGCGGTCGCAGCGAGCATTACCGCAGCTGAGATGTGACGGAAATTCACATGAGTTGCTTTAAGCCTTTCTCGCAACTTGTCAGATACGGCAATTGCGGAGGCGATTGCTGTCATTGTTGTGATTGTCATCAGCGTGCCGGGATAGAGCTGAGTTGCAATATTGGTGCCGTTGCCGGTTATCGAGATGGTGCTGAAAAGAATTGAAATCAAGAGAGATACAAATCCAATTTCAGCGATAAAGCGCGCACGGGTGGATGAGAAAAGCGAAATTGCTAGTACCAAGGTAAGTGGACTAATTAGGTACCACGGTAGAGAGCCAGGGCCACCCGGGTTGCCCACTAGGGAGAAGTTCGGGCCGCTTCCTTGCAATAAGAAGCCCGAATCCAATAAAAATCTATTTGGATTGAAGATTAACTCGAAACTCCAGGGTGCGCAGATGAGAAATGGCGTAAATGTCAGCGCAAGACGGCGATAGAGACGAGCGTTGAATAAGACGAGATTTATTCCGCTATTGCTATCCATGTAGTCGCGATAAATTGAAAATCCAGTAAGTGCAATTCCTAAAATAAAGATAAATGGGGAAAATGCAAAGATAATCGAGACAAGAAGCGAAAGAGCAAAAACCTTGCGCCAAGAGAATTCTTCTATTTCAAACCAGCCTCGAGCGGCGATAGCCAGCAGTGGCAGAAGCAGCAAGACGATTAAGGTGCTCAAGCGACCAGAGTTAATTGCTGAAATGGCAACCGGTGAAAGGGCATATAGAACGGCGCCAGATGTGGTGAGCCATCTATTTGTTGAGAACTCTTTTAAGAAGTGATGTCCGGTTAGCGCCAGCAATACTGGCGCCAGAAAGAAGAGCGCTGCAATAAAAAAGTTAACGTTTCCAAAGAATGGAGTTGCAGCAATCGCAAGAAAAGCCATCCATGTAGGGGCTGATGCGGATGTGCCCATAGCGATGGAGTGCCAACCGCTGAAATAGGTATTCCAGAGCGCACTTACACCAGAAGGTTGTTCGGGTAAGGCGCCGCCAGAGATAGAACCTAATCTAAATCTTGACCAGAAGAGCGTCAGAACAAATAAGAATAGGGAGGCAGCAATTAGTGGACGCTTTAAGAGCGTCGTCCAACTGCGACTGTTAGCGGGAGTAAGCAAATCTTCTTCATCTAAATTCTCATCAAGCAGAGATGGATTTCGGACTTCGGTAATCTCACTTGGGAATAGCTGCTCACGAATCCACTCTGCCGAACGCGAAGCAGCCATTCGCAGTTGCGACCATCTGGAAGGAATAAATCTCAGCGCGATGCCTGAAGGAACAAGGCGCTGTAATTTTCTTATCTTTCGGGCGCGAACTAATTCGGCAGGATGTAAAAATTGCGTTCCTACAGCCAAAATTTCATCACCGGCATAGCCAGGTAGTTTTGCAAAGAGAAAGGCTATTGATCTAAATATTGCACCGGCCAGCAATTGCACGGTGAGCAGCGGAAGTCGCCACCACGAGGAATTAACTAGAAGAACATATGCGGCATTTCTGCGATCTAATAAAAGTGGGCGGTGCAAGAACGCTTCGGCTACATCTACCGAGCGCCGCTCATTTGCAGAAGCTTCCGCGTGGAATGCAACAGCGCTCGAAACCGCTATTGCGGCAAAACCTGCTGAGTAAAGGCGCCAACCAAAATCGACATCATCACGGAATAAATCTAAATTAGGATCGAAACCACCAAGTTGTTCAAATACATCTCTGCGAATTAAAGCTCCTGCGGTGCTAACTGCAAGTACTTCATGTACGCCATCGCGCTGTCCTTGGTCATATTCAGCTGGCTCAAGTCCGGTCCATCGATTTCCATTTGCAGCGATGCTGATACCAATTTCCAAAAGATGAGTACGATCATGCCAACCAAGGAGTTTTGGACCCGCCATTGCAACGTTTGGCCGAGAATCTACTTCTGCAATTAAATTCTCAAGTGCAGACCGATCTACTGAAAGATCGTCGTGAATTATCCAAAGCCATTCATGATCTGGATCATTTGAATTGGGAAGGGTTGCAACAGCATGAGCAACTGCTTCGCCAAATCCAGTATCGCGATCCATAGGTAGAACTGGAATTCTTGCGCCTTTAACAAGTTTCGCTGATGAATCGATAGAACCTGTATCAACAGCAACTATCGAATCAACTGGAAGGGTCTGTGAAGTTAAAGAGGCAACTACTTCTGGCAACCAAAGTTGTCCATCATGTAGTACCAGAATCGCGGTGACGCGATGTGAACTCATGAGAGTTACGCTGGGCGGCGCTTCAAACGGCGACGCTCACGTTCGGAGAGTCCACCCCAGATTCCAAAACGCTCATCGTGTGCGAGCGCGTATTCCAAACATTCTTGACGAACATCGCAAGAGAGACAGACGCGCTTTGCTTCGCGAGTTGAGCCACCCTTTTCTGGAAAGAATGCTTCTGGATCTGTTTGTGCGCAAAGTGCGCGTTCTTGCCAAGAGAGCTCTAGGTTCTCTCCGTTTGCTAATTTAATTGATGGTCCAGCAGTAGGGGCTGTTGGATTGCCAGTGGGTGTTGCTTCTGGACGAATCGGCATCGACTAATCTCCTCAAGACCTTCGCAGCCAGCCTCGTGATGAGGTCGGCTTCTCTAGAACGAATTACACGCTTGTAATCCCGTTTAGTCAAGTGCGATCCCGAGGTTGAGGCTTGAAAATCTGCACATTTCTCAAAAATTGCCGCCAAATCCACCACTTTTTCGGTGATTTATCGACTTAAGTAGGTGATATTTCCAAATTTTCACTTGGAGATAAGTATTTTGAGACGATCTGCGCACTAGCTTGAACTTTACTGCCGTGGAGAATAAATGAATCGCGAATCTGCGCGCCATCACCGATCTTTACGCCATCACCGATGATCGAGTTATCAATAGTTACACCCTGACCGATATCGCAATTAGCTCCGATACTCGAACCACCAGTTGCCAAGCTGTCGGGACCAAAAGTGGTGCCCTTCCCCGCTGCAAAAGCGCCATTTACTAAATCACGAGAGCCCTTAAATAGCGCCGCCGGGGTTCCGATATCAAGCCAGTAAGACTGCTCGTTATAACCAAAGACCGGGCGTCCTGAATCAACCAAGTTCGGGAATGTTTCACGCTCAACACTTACAACTTTATTAAGTGGAATATCTGAAATCACGCTCGGTGAGAAAATGTAGCAACCAGCATTAATGGCGTTAGTTACTGGGTTATCCATTTTCTCTAGAAATGCTGTAACTCGACCGTCTTTATCGGTTGGAACACAGCCGAATGCACGAGCATCTTCGACATTTATCAAATGCAAGGTCACATCAGCTTTATTTTTGCGATGAAACTCTAACTGCGTGGCAATGCTGTGGTGGCTAAGTACATCACCATTAAAAATCACAAATTCTTCATGAGCAGCTTTTGCTGCTTCTAAATCAATTAGCTCTGCAGCATTTCGAATCGCGCCGCCCGTACCTAAAGGTTCTTTTTCAACGGCATATTTAAGTTGTATTCCCCATTTTGAGCCATCCCCAAAGTAAGGGATAAAAACTTCAGAAAGATATGAAGTAGCCAGAATTACCGTTGTTATCCCAGCTTTCTTGGCTGCAAGAAGTTGGTGCTCTGTTACTGGCAGGCCTCCCACTGGCAACATTGGCTTGGGGGTTTGATTTGTAAGTGGTTTAAGGCGAGTACCAAAGCCACCAACTAAAAGAATTCCGATTGCCATTTAAATCGCCGCTTTAATGCGCTGTGCAGCATCGGATATCTGCGTATCTGTCGCCGTCATTGCGATTCGGATATGTGAGGCACCGAGAGCGCCGTAGAAGGAGCCTGGCGTTGCGACGATGCCCAATTTGGCCAGCCATTCCACAGATTTCCAGCAATCTTCTGACCTAGTACACCAGATATATAAACCGGCGGCAGATTCTTCAATTTTAAATCCAGCTTCAATCAGCGCGGGGGAGAGCGCAGCGCGTCGGGCGTTATAGCGATTGCGTTGCTCAACTACATGGGTCTCATCACTTAGCGCTGCCACCATTGCGTTCTGAATTGGCAACGGAACCATCATGCCGGCATGTTTGCGGACTTCTCGAATTTGCGAAATCAGTTTTGCATCACCAACCAAAAACGCTCCACGATAGCCAGCCATAGAAGAGCGTTTAGATAGGGAATGAACCACCAAAATATTTGAGTTATCTCCATCTGTGTATTTTAAAAGAGATGTGGGAGTAGTGGAATCTCCGAAGTCGATATAACACTCATCGCAAACCAGCGTTGCACCCTGCTTACGCGCCCATTTAATCGTTTCGCGAAGTTCGGATTCAGAGTGAACGCGCCCAGTTGGATTAGATGGTGTATTTACCCATGCAAAATCCGCGCTCGGCCAATCTGCCGCATCAATTCCAACTGCAATAGGTTCCGATTGCGCAAGTAACGCTCCAACTAAATAAGTTGGATATGCGATATCTGGATAGATAACTTTCTGGCTTTGCAAAAGCGTTGGTAGCCAAGCTACTAACTCTTTAGATCCGATAACCGGAAGTACATCAAAATCTCCAGTTGCACCTAAGTGGTTGATCGCCCAATTGCGAATAGCCTCTTGTAACTCTTTTGTTCCGGCGGTCACGGGATAGCGCGGCGAATCAGAACTTTCTTTAAGTGCGCTTTGAATAAGTTGCGGTGTTGCATCAACTGGCGTTCCTTGTGAAAGATCTATCGCACCATCTGGATGTTGACGTGCGATTTCAGAATATGGGGCGAGGGCATCCCACGGGAAATCCGGTAGTTTTTGACGCATCGTTTTTTCGGTGAGTTAAGCGAACTAGCGTCTCTTGGGAATTATTCTTTAGGAGGAAGCGAAACCACATTTGGGTGGTCGCTATTAGTCAGGCCAACCTTGGCCGCTCCACCTGGTGAACCTAGCTCAACGAAGAACTCGGTATTTACCTTTGAGAAATCTTTCCACTGTGATGGAACATCATCTTCGTAGTAAATCGCCTCTACTGGGCAGACTGGTTCACACGCTCCGCAGTCGACGCATTCGTCGGGTTGGATATAAAGCATGCGGTTACCTTCATAGATGCAATCAACCGGGCATTCCTCGATACAAGACTTATCTTTGATATCAACACACGGCTGAGCAATTATGTAGGTCACGAGAGTTCCTCCAAATAAAGTCCACATCGCTCTGGGTGTTCAGAGCCTGCGATGGCGCTAATTCTAACCATGCACTTGGGCCAACGCCCGATTAAAGTAACGACATGAGCCCATCTAGCCAGAAATCGCAACCTAACCTGGCTGCTGCAATTGGCGCTCGAGTCACAGTACGGCTGCACGAAGCAACGGGTGGCTTTAGGGATATCGTCGGGATTCTGCAGCGCTGCGGAGATGGCGTAAACGAGTTACTTAACTCCAAGGGTCAGATAATTTCCTTCTCAGAAGATGAGATTGCTATCTGGCGCGAAATTAGACCACTACCCGATCGCGCGGGAACGGGCGATCCTTTCTCGCTACGAATTCAAGAGCTAGAACATCTCTCTGATTTAACTTGGCCAGCAGATGCAATTAAGGAAATTGGCAAATGGCGGTTGAGAATTTCTGATGGCTTCACTATGCGCGCAAATTCTGTTCTACCCACAGGTGCTGCTCCATTTGGAGAACCTAATTTAGATCTAAGCAAGGCAGTTGATGAAGTAGTAAAGATTTACCAAGAAAAAGATTTAACTCCAACATTTACATTGCCATTACCTCTGTACGAAGAACTTGATAATTACTTAGCGGGACTTGGCTGGAAGGTTAAAATTGGCGCAGAATATTTAGTTAACGACATTCCAGAGAACCTCGAACTTGAAAGCGTTGATTTTCAAATTGAGATTAGCGCTGAGCCATCGCCGGAATGGCTGGCTGTTCAAGGTTTTCATCAACTTGAAAGAATAATGCGGAACTATCCAGCGCGATATGCGCAGGTTAAATCTGAAGGCAAGATAGTTGGGATCGGAAGAATTGCGACTTATGAAAAATGGTCACTGGCAACGCGAGTTTTTGTTGACCCTGAATTTAGAGGAAAAGGTATTGGCACATTGCTAATGCGCGCGCTTATGGCAGCTGCAAGCGAACAGGGTGCCACGAAAATTGGTCTACAGGTAGATAGCGAAAACGGCGCAGGATTGGCCCTCTATAAATCCATGGGATTTCGCTTCCATCATTCCTATAACCACCGAGTTCTTTTGGGTGAAGATAAATGAGTAATTTCTCAATCTACAACACTCAGAGTCGAGATCTGCAGACGGTAAATGTCACTGGCAGACCTGTTCATATCTATTGCTGCGGGCCAACTGTTTATCGCGATGCCCATGTTGGTAACTTGCGGACATTTCTCTTAGCTGACTTGATTTCAAGGACTCTCAAATTATCTGGGCTAGAAGTTTTACTGATTCAGAACATAACCGATGTTGGTCATATGTCAGAGGATTTTGAATCCGAAGATAAAATGCTTAGCCAAGCCAAATTGGAAAAAGTAGATCCTTTTGAGATCGCCCGCAAATACGAAGTGAGGTTTCATACCGATATCGCGCGATTAAATATTGCACCTGCCAAGAGCTACCCACGAGCAAGTGAAACTATTCCAGGCATGCTTTTAAGTATTCAAACGCTGATTGAAAATGGAAGCGCATATGTCAGCGAAAGTGGCTCGGTCTATTTCAGCGCCGAGTCCTTTCCAAGTTATGGCGCAATAAGTGGCAATCGCCTTGATTCGCTAAAGCCCGGACATCGCTACGAATACTCAGAAGATGGAGAAAAGAAGTTCCACGCCGATTGGGCGCTCTGGAAATCAGCCGGCAACCGCAGTGAAATGGTTTGGGATTCACCTTGGGGTCGCGGATTTCCTGGTTGGCATATTGAGTGCACAGCGATGTCACTTGATCTTTTGGATAGCCACGTAGATATTCATGTTGGTGGAATTGATCTTCGCTTTCCACACCATGAAAATGAACGTGCGCAATCGAATTCCATTATCGGAGGCGAAGCGGTGGACCTTTGGGTCCATGGAGAACATCTGCTTTTTGAAGGTCGCAAGATGTCAAAGAGCGCCAATAACGTTGTACTTATCGAAGATCTAATTTCCAAAGGTTTAGATCCACTATCGCTGCGTCTGGCGCTAATGGAGAACCGCTATAGATCGCAAATGGATTTAACTTGGGACTCACTACGTGCAGCAAATTCGACTCTTAACCGATGGCGTAGCGCAATGGCTAATTGGGGCAGCTCAGAAACGATTGGTTTTGACTCCGAAATTCATTCTGCCTTACTTGCAGATTTAGATACTCCCCGCGCCTTGCTGAGATTGCGCGCTGTCGAAAAAGATCAATTACTTACACCGATGCAGAAGCGTGAAATATTTAACTACGCCGACCAAGTATTTGTCTTAGATTTGAAACGAGTGGTCGAGGTTAAGCCGCTGACTTCTGAACAATCTGCTTTGCTAGAAAGCCGAGCAACGGCCCGTGTCAATAAGAATTGGGGCGAGAGCGATCGCATTCGAGATTTGTTAGCCCGCGATGGAATAGTCGTAAGTGATAACCCAGAAGGTCAGAGCTGGGCTTGGTCTATCTGACCATTTTAATTCGCTGGTAAGAGAAGTGCTGCGATAATTGCAATAAATGAGAAGGCTAGAAAATAGTTTCCTAAAGAATCTCCCTGGATAAAGATTTCGTTTCCATTTCCGAAAGATGCGCCGCGAGTGAAGATAAACATCCAAGCCAGCGTTGCCAAGGCTTTGTATCTGCGTTTTCCATAACTTCTGCCAACGGCCCAAATAGCGGTAAAGGTTCCAATAACCGCTAAGGCGATACCAAAGGGTGGAAGAAAAAGATGTAGAAAGACTGCGGCAACCCCGGCTGCTGCCCCCGCGACAAGAGAAGCAATTATCTTCATTTAAAGTTTGACTCCGGCAAATATGTCGCGCTCTCTACCATTTTCATCAAATGGCTCTGCTTTATTTCCACGAACTAAGGTGTAGTACTCATCGCCCCAGACTTGAAGCCCTAAATTATTAGATAGCGCAAAGAAAGGTCCGTCAGTAGAAATCTGAGTTACATGCGCCTTCATCGCCGCCATCTTCTTCTCAACCTGAGAATTTCCATCAATTAACGTTGTTACAAAGTGATCATCCTTTGCGAAGGGGAGATCATCAACGCTTTCGGCCCCGAAGAAATCAGATCCAAGTTCTTTCATCTTTGCCATGCTTTCGGCGATTACAGATTTGGGCATAGTGTTCCAATAAATCTTTTGAATCTGCCAAGTCGATTTATCCGCCGCCAGCATCGCAATCCGGTGCGCCTGTATGTGATCGGGGTGGCCGTATCCCCCAATTTCATCGTAGGTAATCAAGACATGTGGCTTAACTTCATTAATTACCGATACAAGATATTGCGTTGCTTCTGCAAGATCTGCCTGCCAGAAAACATCTGGGCGGTTATTTGGATCCGTACCCATCATTCCGCTATCTCGGTAAACCTTCTTACCTTCGGCTAAGAAGCGGTGATCGGTTATGCCCAACTCATTCATTGCATCGGTAAGTTCAGTAATTCGGTGCTCGCCTAACTTATCTGTGGCGCCGCTTGCTAGATGTGTTAGTTCTGGAACGAGAATGTCGCCTTCTTCACCGCGCGTGCAGGTTATGAGCGTTACAGTTGCGCCAAGCTCTGCATAAAGCGCCATTGTTGCGCCATTGTTTATCGTCTCGTCATCGGGATGCGCGTGAACAAGAAGTACGCGATAACCCGAATAAGACTTTGTCATTAACGCTGCTCTTTAATAGACCGGTAGAGAGGTATCGATTTGCTTGGCCCAAGCGATGACTCCACCAGAAACATGCGAAGCGCCTGAAAAACCTGCTCCTTTAAGAATGGCAAGACATTCAGCCGAACGTACCCCACTCTTGCAGTGCAAAATAATTGGTTTATCTTGCGGCAGATCTGCCAGAACAGTTCCGTCCAAGAATCCTTGTTTAGGTAGCAGATGCGAACCTGGGATACGAACAATTTCAAACTCGCTTGGCTCGCGCACATCAATAAGATAGAAATCTTCTTTATTATCCATCTTAGATTTGAGTTCGCTTACAGAAATTGTGGAGTCTTTAACTGCAACTTCTGCAGCATCTGAGAGGGTTCCACAGAATGCTTCGTAGTCTGGGAGAAGCTCAGTCTGAGTTGGATTGTCACCGCACAATGGACACTTCGGATCTTTGCGAATCTTTACTTTGCGGAACGACATTTCAAGTGCGTCATAGACCATGAGTGAGCCAACCATCGGTTCGCCAACTCCAGTAATGACCTTTATCGCTTCGGTAGTTTGAATAGATCCAATGGTTGCGCAGAGAACTCCGAGCACGCCACCTTCGGCACAACTTGGCACCATTCCAGGAGGTGGAGGTTCTGGATATAGACAGCGGTAGCAAGGTCCGTATTCGGCCCAGAAAACGCTCGCTTGTCCATCAAAGCGATAGATCGAGCCCCAGACATAAGGTTTCTTTAACAAAACGCAGGCATCATTTACGAGATAGCGAGTTGCAAAGTTATCTGTTCCATCAACGATGATGTCGTACTGCGCGAAAATTTCCTTCACATTTGTAACATCAAGACGAACTTCATGGGTAATCACATTTACATAAGGATTAATCTCTGAGATTTTCTCTTTCGCAGATTGCGCTTTGCTCTTTCCGATATCGGATTGACCGTGAATTATCTGGCGCTGCAGATTAGATTCATCGACGGTATCGAATTCAACTATTCCGAGAGTTCCGATTCCGGCTGCAGCTAGGTACATAAGGGCTGGCGAACCAAGTCCTCCTGCGCCTACGCAAAGGACTTTTGCATTCATTAGCCGTTGCTGACCTGTCATAGCAACATCAGGAATAATTAGATGTCGGCTATAGCGGCGAACTTCATCAACGGTTAGCGCAGGGCCGGGTGAAACTAACGCTGGTATTGAATCGCGCTGTGAAGTCATGGTTCGTATTCTGCCGTAGCCATCGGCTGAGTGCCAATTCGATAACTTTCTTGCTGCAAACGACTCTCAACTGCATATCTCTCTTTCGCATTTGCCAGTATTGCCTCTACGATATGCGCAATGACTACTGTTGATCTAAATTCAAAAGGCGACAAGGCCCGCTTGCCACGCGATGAGCGTCGTGCAATTCTCTTAAACGCGGCGCTAGAAGTATTCACTGCAGCTGGCTACCACTCCGCTGCAATGGATGAGATCGCAGATCGCGCCAATGTCAGCAAGCCAGTTCTTTATCAGCATTTTCCATCGAAATTAGATCTTTACTTAGCGGTTCTAGACCTTCACATTGACTCTCTGGTCTACGAAATTCAAAAGGCAATATCTTCAACTCCAGATAATGCAAAGCGCGTACATGCGACCGTGGTTGCCTACTTCGAATTTATCGAAAATGAAGGTGAAGCATTCCGCCTGCTATTTGAAAGCGATATGAGCGTTGAACCACAAGTTCGTGAGCGTTTAAATCGCATGACCTACGATTGCGCGGCTGCGGTAAGCGCTGTAATTTCAAATGACACTGGACTTCCTAAAGATGTAGCAATGCTCCTTGGCGTTGGTCTAATTGGCTACGTCCAAGTAGCCGCTCGCCATTGGTTGGATCGCGACAGCAAATTATCTAGACAACAAGCCGTTGAACTCGTTGAGAATTTGATGTGGCGCGGAATTTCAGGGTTCCCGCTCTCTGGCGGCAATTAACTCACCTTTTATCGCTTAATTTCTGGCAGATCTCTCTGATGGATTTGCCGATAGGATAAGGACATGAGTACAAAGAAGATTGATTCTGGCGCAGCAACCCAAGTGCGCATCTCCGTAGCAAATATTTCAGCAGATCTCGTATTTGAGACCAATTCTTCTGTTGCAGAGGTAAAGAGCGCAGTTGCGGCAGCGTTGGCAGGTGGCACCGCCTTAAATCTCCAAGATTCACGTGGCCACGAGATCATCGTTGCTGGCGACAAGATCGGTTTCGTCGATATCGGCGTCGCAACAGATCGTCGCGTTGGTTTCGGCGCTCTCTAAGGTGTCTATAACTTTTGCCGATCTTCCGCTACGTCCTGAGACGCAAGCGGCTCTTGCTGAGCATGGATTCAAATCTCCCTTCCCAATTCAAGAGATGGTTCTACCAATTGCGCTCGGCGATGGCGATGTAATCGGTCAAGCAAAGACAGGCACTGGAAAGACACTTGCTTTCGGCATTCCCCTTATCGAACGAGTAATCGCTCCACTGGATAAAGAGTGGGACGCGCTAGTTGCCAAGGGGCTTCCACAAGTACTTGTTGTTGTCCCTACTCGCGAACTTTGTGTTCAGGTTACAAAAGATATCGACGAGTTAACTGGCAACCGTGGCATTCGTACCCTTGCTGTTTATGGTGGGCGCGCCTTTGAACCACAAATTGAAGCGCTTGAAAAAGGCATTGAAATAGTTGTAGGTACTCCAGGCAGACTCTTAGATCTCTATCGCCAAGGACAGCTAAAGCTAAAGGAAGTTTCGCGCGTTGTTTTAGATGAAGCAGATGAGATGCTTGATCTAGGATTTCTTCCGGATGTAGAAAAGATCTTCACGAGCACTCCAAACCGTGCGCAAACAATGCTTTTTTCAGCAACCATGCCTGGAGATATCATCGCTTTGGCGCGCAGGTTCATGAACCAACCAATTCATATTCGCACTCAAGATAATGAAGATGAAGGCGCGGTTGTCTCGCGCATCAAGCAATATGTTCTACGCGCACATGCCCTAGATAAGATCGAGATGTTGGCGCGAATTCTGCAAGCCGATGGCCGCGGACCAACCATCGTTTTCTGCCGAACTAAGCGCACCTGCCAGAAGACATCTGATGATTTAGCAGAACGCGGCTTCCGCGCCGCTTCAATTCATGGTGATCTTGGACAAAGCGCGCGCGAGAAAGCGCTTAACGACTTTAAGGCCGGTAAATCTGATGTTTTAGTTGCAACAGATGTAGCCGCTCGCGGAATCGACATTGATGGAATAACTCACGTAATTAACTATCAATGCCCGGAAGATGAAAAAACTTACGTGCACCGTATCGGCCGCACTGCTCGCGCCGGTGCAGATGGAATCTCAGTAACTTTTGTTGACTGGGATGATTTAGCGCGCTGGAAGATGATTGATACTGCGCTAACTCTGGGCCTAGGTGAACCTGAAGAGACGTACTCATCATCTGAGCACCTATATGAAATGTTAAATATTCCAGCAGGTTCTAGCGGTCGAATGGTTAAAGCTAAGCCAGTAAGTGAAGCTCCAAGAAAAGAGCCAGCAAAGTCCTCTCCAACTAAAGACAAGCCAGCAAAAGAGAAGAGCGAAGACCGTACCGCTCGGGTACGAACCCGCACCAAGAAATTTACTTCTTAACTACTCAAGCCCTAACTTTTCCAGTATTGAGTAGCCAACGTTTCTAAAGCTTTCTGCACTTTCACTTGCCTTGTTATGAGTCAAAATTGATACTTTGGTTGCGGCAGCTGCCTCTAACTCATTTGATTCAAGGAGCGGCTCATCAATTAGCTCTGCCGCAGCGATTAGCGCGTTTTCGCCGATCGCTAGAGCCTTAACTTCAGGTCCTGCCGAAATTGATTTGATCTGCAAATAGCCTCTGAAGGAGTGCAGGTTATTTCTAACTGGTACAACTACAAGTTGAGATACAGAAAGCGCCATAGATAAAGGCTGAGATAGAGATCCTGGTAGATCCAAGACAACTACGTCATAGCTCTTGGGAAGTTCAGATAGAACCTTGGAAAGTGCATCTACTGAGAAATTAGCAACGAGTCGTGAATCGGCAGGAATAAAATCAAATCTCTCTGAAGTTGTTACCAAGTTTGAATCAGTTATCTTGCTTCCGCTTAAGAAATCTGCGATTGATGTGCGCGGATTTTCAAAACCCAGTCGGAAAGTCAGCGCACCAGCGGGATCTAGATCAATCAGCAAAGTCTTCTTGCCAAATTCGGTAAATGAAACTGCAAGAGCGTGCGCCAGCGTTGTTTTCCCGACACCACCTGCAGAATTGGCTATTGAGAGAACCTTCATTATGCGGCCACAGAATTCCAGCGAACTAACGCTTGCTTATATACGGGAGGAGAAAGTAGGGCCTCGGGAATTACTCCCAAGGTCGAGCGAACTGCCTTCAGTGAGATATCGGTAATTAAATTTTGACCAGGTATCTGAGGAGTTCCATAAAGTCTGCGCGCCCATTGCGGCAGTGAACTTGCCGCAAGAAGTGCAAGTGAAGCCCAGGCAGGAGCTGCCGGGGTTGCAAATCTAACAGCGTTCGGCATCGGTGGAATCGTTAGAAATAGCGCTGCTCTCTTTGCATCATCAGATGCGAGCAGTTCTGGAGCAATATTCTGAAAGTAGTTCTGCATCTCTGCCATATTTGCTGGAACATCGGCAGTTGGAACTCCAACTAACTCTGCGAATAAAACCATCTCTGAAACATATTGATCAGCTTCCAGATCGCTAATCGCCATACCCGAGCGACGAGCGATGTCAAGGAATGAATCGACCATCGACATATGCACCCAGAGAAGCAGATGTGGATCATCTAAACCAAGAGAAGTATGAATTTTTCGCACCCGTGCTGCAAGGGCTTGTGCCTGACTTCTCTCACCAAAGGTAATCGTTGAAACATAGTCACCAGTGCGTTGCAGTCGCCCCCACGCATCTTCGCGAAAGTTTGAATTCTGAGCCACACCATCCATGGCAATTGGATGAAGTGCTTGCTGTAGAAGGGCGCGAATTCCACCGACTGCCATCGCGGGATCTGAATGAATCTTCCAGGTCATAGTTTCGGGTGAGAAAAGTCCGCGGGGATCTTCAAGTATTTGGGTAGTCATAAATTATCTTTGCTCGCTACTGCGCGGTGAAGGCTTTAATCGCATCGACCAACATCTGAACCGCAATTGCGGCAAGTAGCAAGCCGGCGATGCGCGCTAGCAAAGTGACTCCAGAATCTTTAATAATTCCGAGGATTGTTGTAGAAGCCATAAGTGAAACAGCAATCACAACGTGTACTGCAACAACTGCGGCAATTAAGCCGAGGCTTTGCGCAGGAGTCTCGATTTGTTGGACGAAAATCATCGTTGCAACGATCGCTCCAGGTCCAGCTAATAACGGCGTCCCTAGAGGAACAAGTGCAATGTTCTTATCTTTGCCGTCGGTACCGCCCATATCTCTACCGGTAAGAAGCTCTAACGCGACATAGAGAAGTAATAAACCACCAGCGGCTTGCAGGGCCTCGATGGAAACGTTCATATATTCGAGAATGAAGCGTCCAAAGATCGAGAAGAAAGCGATAACAATTAAGGAAACTAGCGCTGCCTGCCAGGCGAGTTGAATCCGCTCGCGCTTACTTTTATCAGCAACTAAGCCAAGAAAAATTGGGGTGGCACCTGGTGGATCTAAAATCACCAAGAGAGTAACGAATGCTTGAATAGAGAAAGTTAAGGTGCTGACTTCAGCAATATTCATGGCGTAACTACCCTTCGTTGACTTGCCAGCGACTCCAAGCGCTCCCATTGTGCAGGATCAGTGAGGTTTTCGCCTAATGAATTTAACTTTCCTTGGCCGTGATAGTCGCTTGCCCCAGTAATTACTAGATTCAACTCGGCTGCAACTTGCCTTAACTCAGTGCGCTCACTTGCAGTGTGGTCACGATGATCGATCTCGATCCCATGCAATCCTGCCGCAACTAAATCTGAAAAAATAGAAGTAGAAATTACATCTCCGCGACGCGAGGCCATGGGATGTGCAATTACTGCGACTCCCCCTGCTGCAACGATTGTGCGGATAGCCACTTGAGGTGTTGGCGTTGCATGGGTTACGTAATACTTTGAATCGTTTGTTAAAAGTTCTGCAAATGCCTCATCTCGCGATTTAACGACGCCATTTTTCACAAGCGCATCGGCTAAATGTGGTCTTCCTAGAGTCGCACCCTCTGGAGTCGCTGCGATTACATCTTCCATCGTTATAGCGAATCCATCGTTACGAAGTAGTTCAACCATCTTCTTCATTCTGGGAATACGGGTATCTCGGGCGTCAGATAACATCGCTTGGATCTCAGAATTTTCTCCATCGAAGAGTAATCCGAGCATATGAACGCTAATTCCATCCTCGGTTAGCGTAGAAATTTCTGCACCAAGTGCTAGCGAAATTGGTTTTCTTGCTGCGGAAATTGCTTCCACCCAACCAGATGTTGTGTCGTGATCGGTTAATCCAAGAACTGTGATTCCCGCAGAAAGAGCTTTATTAACTAGCGCAAAAGGAGAATCAGTTCCATCGCTTGCGGTGGTGTGGGTATGCAAATCGATCATTATTCAGTCGCTACTTTATCTGCAGGGCTTGTGGGGCGTGTACGAAGAACAACAAGTGCGCAACCGAAGAGAATAAGTGCAATTCCTGGAACAACACCGAGAGGTGGACGTTGATCCATCCACCACATTGCAAGGATCGCACTTACTGGAACTTCAAAGAAGACGATCAGTGATACGACCGCCGGTGAAACTCTCTTCAATACCGAGTTAAACATAGTATGGCCAAGAAATTGTGCGCCGAATATCAGTCCTAACAGGATCCACCATTCACGCGCTTCAAAGCTAAAGATCTGATTTCCGGCGATCAGCGCCATTGGTAGCGCGGTTATGGCGCAGAAGAAATAACAGATCGCCGTGTAAGTAGATGTTTCTAAAGTCTGTTGCGCTTTCGATCCAACCAACATGTACACAGCTGCTAACGCTGCAGAGATAATCGCTGCTACATCACCGAGAAATGCCCGAAGTGAAATCTGGAGGTCGACTCCGGAAATCAAGAGCACTCCCCCAAAGCTAACAAACATGCCCATCCAGGCACGAGATGGAATATCTCCACCAGTTAGCTTTACAAAGAGCGCTGCAAATATTGGCTGAAGTGCAACGAGGGCAGTTCCTGCAGCAACTGTTGTCATTCGCATAGCGAGAAAGAATCCGATGAAGTGAAGTGCAAGAACGATTCCTGAAAAAATTGCCCATTTTGCGCCGGTGCGATCAATGCGATGACGCAGCGCAAATGGCGCCGTCATTAGCGATCCGCCTAGATTTCTCCAGAAGATCAAGGTGAGTACTGGCATTGCGCTCATGGCAATCAATGGACCTGAAGTGCCGATGCCAATAATTCCAAGGCCTAAGCGAATTAAATCTGGACGCGCAGGAATTTGTGTGTGGTTATCACGAGATAAAGGCTGCGACATGGAAGTAAAGGTAGCCGATACCCTTAGCCAATGAAGGGAGGCCGAAAATGAGCGTTAGCCAAATAAATCGAGTCTTTATCGCCCGTCTAGCGGGTACCGCAGTATTTGATCCAAATGGAGATCCAGTTGGCAAAGTTCGCGATGCAGTTGCAACTCTGCGCAGCAACAATCAGCCTCCCCGAATTCTCGGCCTAGTTGTCGAGGTTCCATTACGTCGTCGTGTCTTTGTTCCGATTACCCGAGTTACTTCAATCGAATCTGGCGCAGTTGTCATCACCGGCTTAGTAAATATGCGTCGCTTTGAATCACGAGCTGGTGAGTTGCTGGTTCTTGGCGAACTACTCGATCGCTCAATCAATTTAATTGAAAGCGGCGAAGCCGTAGTTGTTGAAGATATGGGTATGGAACAAACTCGCACTGGTGACTGGTTTATTAACCGAGTTCATATTATGAAGAAGGGCAGCGGCTTACGTCGCAAAGGCGCTACCTCAACTGTTCAATGGGAAGAAGTAACTGGTTTCGCCCTACCTGAACATAACCAAGGCGTCACTAACTTACTTTCAACGATCAGTAATTTGCGCGCCGCCGACCTTGCTGCCGTTATTCAAGACCTTGCACCAAAGCGTCGTGTAGAAGTTGCGCGCGCACTTGATGACGAGCGACTTGCGGATGTCTTGCAAGAAATGGATGAGGCCGAACGCGTTGCTCTCTTAGCTGAACTTGAAGGTGAACGCGCTGCAGATGTCCTTGGTGAAATGGATCCAGATGATGCTGCAGATTTGTTGCGTGAGGTTGGTGAAGAAAAGGCGCAAGTTCTAATCGATTTAATGGAACCAGAAGATGCTGAAGATGTGCTTCGCCTAATGACTTACGAGGATTACTCAGCCGGCGGCATGATGACAACTGAGCCAATTGTGATGAGCGCTGATTATTCAGTTGCCGATGCCTTAGCGAGCGTTAGGGCGCGAGAAGTTTCTCCAGCGCTGGCTTCGCAAGTATTTGTCTGTCGCCAACCGCTAGAGACGCCAACTGGGCGTTACATCGGAATGGTTCATTATCAGCGTTTATTACGCGAGCCACCTTCAACTTTGCTCGGTTCTATCGTCGATACAGATACGCAAGGGTTAAATCCCAACGCATCTCTGCATGAGGTTTCGTCATACTTAGCTAGTTACAACTTGTTATCTGTGCCTGTTGTGGATGCAAATGAGCGTCTACTTGGCGCAGTTACTGTCGATGACGTACTCGATCACTTGTTGCCTGAGAACTGGCGTCTGGAACATCGCGACTCAACCCGCGGAACTGGGCCAAAGTTAAATCTCTCAGATGTAGCAGGTTCAGAAGTTAGTGAAGAAGATCTTGAATTAGATAATCAGATGGAAGAGGAGGCGCGCTAATGGCACGTTCTACTAGCCCTCGCAATAACGGACTCGATACTCCACGCGAATCACGTCGTTCTATACGTCCTAATTACGATCCAGAAGTTTTTGGCCGACTATCTGAGCGCTTTGCACGTTTTCTAGGCACAGCTCGTTTCTTGGTCTACATGACTGTCTTTGTACTCTCATGGGTCTTTTGGAATGCGCTAGCGCCACGAGATCTGCGCTTTGATGACTATCCATTTATCTTTCTGACTTTAATTCTTTCGCTCCAAGCATCTTATGCTGCACCGCTAATCTTGCTCGCGCAAAATCGTCAAGCAGACCGCGATCGAATTTCCCTAAATGAAGATCGCGCTCAGAACGCGCGCTCAGTGGCAGATACCGAATACTTAACGCGAGAGCTAGCAAGTCTGCGAATAACGCTAGGTGAAGTTGCTACACGTGATTTCTTGCGCAGCGAACTTGAAGATTTGGTGAAAGAGTTACGTGCTAAGCCCGAGTCGGACGCCAAGTAGCGAACTGCTACGCACAACTAGTTTTTCAGCGATCGCATAAATAGCTTGCGCACTTGGAGAATCTGGTGCGGCAATTACGATCGGTGCTCCATTATCTCCTCCGGTGCGTAGCTCGGTACTAAAGGGAACTTTTCCAAGCAGTGGAACATCGCTGCCGACTAAATTAGATAGACGAGTCGCGGTTTCTTCTCCGCCTCCTGCACCAAATAAGGCAATTTCATCGCTGCAATGTGGGCATGGAAATGCTGACATATTTTCGATAACGCCAACTACGCGCTGATGAATTTGGTGAGCAATGCGACCGGCGCGCTCTGCAACTTCGGCAGCGGCGATTTGTGGAGTTGTTACAACGACAATTTCGGATGTTGGAATCAACTGACCAAGCGAAATCGCTAAATCGCCAGTTCCAGGTGGTAGATCAATTAAGAGCAGATCTAAATCTCCCCAGTAAGCATCAGAGAGCAGTTGTTCAAGGACTCTATGAAGCAGCGGTCCGCGATAAGCCACAGCATCAGCGCGCTCTGGCTTAAACATCTCCATCGAAACAGCTTTTACGCCATAAGCCTCAAGTGGAATAAACATCTGGTCGATAGCAGTTGGACGTTGCCCCATCAAACCCATCAGCCTTGGAATTGAATGGCCGTAAACATCTGCATCTAAAATTCCAACACGTAAACCTTTGCGCGCTGCAGCGACAGCTAAATTAGTGGTGAGTGAAGATTTTCCTACTCCACCCTTACCTGATGCAACGCCGATGACGCGAGTAAGTGATTCGGGCTGCGCAAATGGAATAAACTTTTCGCGTCCGCCACGCAATAACTTCTTTACATTATTGCGCTGCTCTTCATTCATGACCCCAAAAAGAACTTCTACATTGGAAATACCAGAGACTTTAGTTACCGCTTCAGTAATATCGCCGCGCAACCTATCTTGCATTGGGCATCCCGAAATAGTTAATAGAATTTTAAGTTTTGCCACGCCTTGCGTGATTTCTACTGATTCAACCATTCCGAGTTCAGGAAGCGGGCGATGGAGTTCAGGATCAGAGACAGTTGCTAGCGCAGCGTTAACTTGCTCTAGCAATTCAGCGGCGTTGGTCATGGCAGGTCTGGATCAATCTTGGCTTTGAACTTCGGTGCTCTCTGTGCCGCATCTACTTCATCTAGCGCGTTTGCAATATGTTTTTTGATGAAAGTCTTGGGGCGCAAATCAGAAGGTGAAAGATCTTCGAAGCCTGGTCCAAGATTTTCGCGTAATTCAGTAGTTGCGTTAGTTGCCATGGCTCTGACCTTCTTAATCAGCTTTGCCGCATCTACCGCTAACTGTGGAAGACGTTCTGGACCAACTAAAATCACAGCGAGAACGCCCAAACCAAATATCTCACCGGCGCCAAAATCGAAGAACATAGTTGTTGATACTACTCTTTAATCAAAGATCCACACGCCGACTATTTGCCCGCGGTCAGAGTCACAGTTGTGGTGGCAGTTACACCGTTTCGAATGTAAGTAAGTTGTACTTTATCGCCGACGCTCTTTGAACGAATGGCCACAATCAACTCTTCTGAGGTGTTAATAGTTCGGCCATCAAATTTGGTAATTAGATCTCCTGCTTTGAGGCCAGCCTTAGCTGCTGGACCACCTGGCAAGATCGCCTTATCGTTAGCGGCAATTCGTGCGCCATCGCCTTCAAATTTCATATCTATTGATACGCCGAGTACTGGGTACGTTGCCTTACCATTTTTAATCAACTGATCTGCAGTCTTACGCGCTTGATTGATCGGGATTGCAAAACCTAGGCCGATAGATCCAGATTGCGAACCAAATGATGAACCTAACGTTGCGATTGCAGAGTTAACGCCAATTACCGCTCCAGTTGAGTCAATCAGCGGTCCACCTGAGTTTCCAGGATTAATTGCCGCATCTGTTTGAAGTGCGTTAATAAATGAATTATCACTTCCGGTTTCACCAGCAGTTACCGCGCGATCTTTTGCACTGATAATTCCAAGTGTGACTGTTCCAGAAAGTCCAAGCGGTGAGCCGATTGCGATTACTGAATCTCCAACTGCGACTTTGTCGCTATCCCCCAATTGAAGGGCGGTTAAACCAGTTGTTGCAATCTTTATTACCGCTAAATCGTAGGAGGCATCTCTTCCGATAATTTTGGCAACGTATTTCTGGCCATTATTTAGAGTCACATCAATATCACCGTTATTGGTTGCTGCTTCAGCAATCACGTGGTTGTTGGTGAGGATGTATCCATTACTTTCGATGACAAATCCCGTTCCAGTTGAGCCACCATCTTTTGAGCTTGCTTCAATTGAAACAACGGAAGGAATTACGCGCTGCGCCAGGTCGGCTACCGATCCAGGTGCGCGTTCCACGGAATTTGTGACGCGTGAAAGGTTTATTGACTGACCAAATAGGGAACCTGATGATGATGCGCCAAAGATTGCACCGACAAGGCCTGCAACAAAGGCGAGCAGGATGGCATTGGCACGGGTAATGAAATTTGCTTTACCGTTTCGAGAAGCCGGAACCCACCATGGTCCATTGTTTGGAGAAGTCATTACGCCATCTTCCTATAACTTAGTTGCTAGTAACAAACCATCGCCAGTTGGAATGAGTGAAACCACCCAATTCTCTGACTCGTTTTTCAAGGATTTCCCAGATTCGCGCAGCGCTACGGTTTTTGGATCGCGCTGTGCCGGATCTGAAACCTTTGATCCACCAAAGAAATTATCGATCACAAAAACTCCACCACTACGCAATATGCGATGGGCTTCGGTGATTGCATAAGGCAAATCTTCTGGGTTATGGCGAAAAATAACTAAGTCATAAGCACGATCTGCCAGTTTATTCATTACATCCATGACCGGATTGGTAATCAATCTAAAGCGCGCTGGTGCAATGTCAGCATCCTGAAACGCTGTCTTTGCAATATTGCTATGTTCCATTTCGTCATCAATTGATGTCAACGTTCCGCTAGCTAGCATTCCTTCAAGCACCCAGAGCGCACCAACTCCTGAGCCAGTACCGATTTCAACTACTGATTGCGCAGAAAGGTTATGTGCCAAATGTTTTAAGTAAGCACCTGCTCCAGATGTCGCATCGATTACGCCAATTTCTTCACCGCGAGAGCGGGCGCTCTTCTTAACTTCATCTTCGGAGATAAAGCTTTCAGCATAAGAATGTGGATCGATGATCATGAGAGAGATGTTAGCCATTCGATGAGCAATCGCACGCCGAAACCTGTGCCGCCTTTAGGGTTTTCTCCAGAGTCGCTTTCGCTGCGCGCAACACCTGCAATATCAAAGTGAACCCAGGTGCGATCTCCGGCAAAGTGCTCTAGGAATAGGGCTGCTGTGACTGAACCTGCACTGAAATGTTTCTTCGATGTGATGTGGCTTAAATCTGCGATCGGGCTTTCGAGCGCTTCCTTATAGTCATCTACCAACGGCATATGCCAGACGCGGTCTCCGGATCGCTCCCCCGCTTCTGAAAAACTCTTGGCTACTTTCTCATCTCGCGTATACATCGCAGCGTGTTGTCTACCTAAGCCAAGTGTTGCTGCGCCAGTAAGTGTTGCAATATCGATTAGGTAATCAGGGTTTAAATTTATATCGGCATAGGCCATGCCATCGGCAAGTACTAGACGACCTTCTGCATCTGTATCTAATACTTCAACGGTCTTGCCACCGTAGTGGGTAATGACATCACTTGGACGTTGGGAAGTTCCAGATAACGCATTTTCGGCGAGCATCATCAAGACTGTTACTTGCACTTGCGGCTGGAAATATGGAAGAGCAGAGATAGCGCCTAACGCCGCAGCAGATCCAGCCATATCTGATTTCATCGCTGTCATAAATTCGTAAGGGCGCTTTAGAGATACACCGCCAGTATCGAAGGTGATTCCTTTACCGACAATTACAACGTGCGGGAGTATTCCTGCAGATTTCTTCTTACCCTTTGGGTGATATGAGATTTGAACGAAACGTGGTCCGGGCTTTGGTGATGAATTTCCGACTGCACGCAAACCGCCAAATTCTGCCAAATCTTTACCTGCTAAAACCTTTATCTCTAAGCCGTTGTCGGCGGCGATCTTCACCGCTTCATCTGCGAGCCAGAGCGGGGTCTTAATATTTGATGGGGTATGAATCAAATCTCTGGTGCGAGAAATGGCGTTTGCGATCGTTGAAGCATCATTAATTACCGATGGGGAATCTGTATGAAATAGAAAGAGTGGAATCTCTTGAGTTGGCCCTGTTTTCTGTGTCCAAATATAAGCGCCTAGTTGGGCGGAGATAGCAAAGGCTTTTAACTGTTGTTCGTCAGAAACACAGAGCGATGCAATTGTTACCGCTTTGCCCCGACCTTTTCTTCCAAGAGCGGCGCCTGCTTGACGTATCGCAGAATTTGTCTCATCACCAAGTCCGATTAAGAGAATTCGATCGGCAGCAAATTGATTTGATGAAACAGGAATTTCAAAAATTTCGCCAGCTTTTCCAGTTGCCGCGAAGAAGGCCAATTCATCGCGCAGGTCTATCTCAAAAGTTTCTTCTAGTTTTTCAATTAACTTAAGGTGAGATGGGAAGTTGTATTCCGGTTTCTCTTCTTTTTCTAGATTTTTCTCTAGATTTTTCTCTGGGTTTTTACTTGCTTGCGTAAACCCAATTGCGATTGATTGCGCATCAGCGAGCGCATCAGATAAAGATTTAAGGTCTACAGCAATCGGCTGAAGCACAAGAGTTGCTTACTTCTTGATAAGTGCTACAGCTGCTTCAAGGGCGGCGCTGAGATTATTTGCTTCTTGGGGGTTGAGTTCGACGACAAGGCGTCCGCCACCTTCTAGCGGAATACGCATAACTAGCGAGCGCGCTTCCTTGGTTACTTCCATGGGTCCATCACCAGTACGGGGTTTCATGGCTGCCATGGGGAGAACTCCTTTGATACATAAATGTCGGCCAGATTGCGCCGTTGGTTACTTAAGAGGAGAAGTATCTCGCAGAACTGGCTGAGTATGAAATCGGAGGCGCAATTAGCCCATTCCAAGCAGGGCGGTGATGCGAGTTTTTCCAGAAGCCATGACGGTTGAGACCGATTTTTCAGGAACGCCTAAAAGGGTGGCGATATCGCTGACCGCCATCTGGCGAAGGAAATGGAGCGAGAGGATTATTCGCTCCTCCTCGGGCAACTGCGCCAAGGCCTCAGCCAAGGTAAGGGGCGCAGTCATAGCCCCAAGGTTACTCGCGTGGGCGCAGTGATGTGGAGAGGCGAGCCAATGAGATTCGCACCCCAACCCAGAGAAAAGGTGCGATCGCTAGAAACTTTATGCGAGAACACTCAATTGTCTCTGACCAATTGAATTTTGTTGATGTGGAGTTAATCGGTGAAAGTACAAATGAACCGGTTCCTTTAAGAACTTTTCCCGTGTGCACTACATCGCAAATTTCAGGTGGTTGCCACTTTGTTACAACCATGGTGTCTAAAAGACCAAGCGATGAAAACTTCGGATAGAACTTATAGAGCGGACCTGTGAATGCTGAGATCGAAGTTCCGGCGCCTTCACGAATTTGTGAAGTAACCCAAACTTTAGTTTGCAACATCCAATTGCCTTGTGATTCCCAATCTGCAATCGCCGCCCAAGCGCGTTCTTGAGAGCACGGTAGGTTAATTGTGATGCGAAGCGTGTTAGACATTTGCTCGCGCTACTTACTATTTGAGTTATTAGTTGCGATATCCAACGCTTGGTCAACGCTCTTTGCCCAATGAAGAAGCTCTCGCTGCCCTGGCTTTACAAAACCATGATCTTCTAGATGATCAATCAAGGTAGCAAGCGGAGCATATAAATCGTAAGGATCTAAAATAATGACTGGCTTATTGTGAAACTTTAAGAATCGCCCAACCCAAATTTCAAAGAGCTCTTCCAGCGTTCCGATGCCACCAGGTAGCGCAATAAATGCATCGGAAAGATCTTCAATCATCGCCTTTCGATTGCGCATCGAATCCACGACGTGCAGTTCATCGCACTCTTTATCGGCAAATTCAATATCTACTAAGCGCTGCGGGATGACTCCGATAGTTTTGCCACCAGACTCGCGTGCACCGCGGGATACCGCTCCCATCGCCGAAATATGTCCACCACCTGAGACCAATTCCCAAGAGCGAGCGGCAATTCCTGCACCCAACGAATGAGCCAGGTCGATGTATTTGGGATCGATGGCAAGGGATGAAGAACAGTAAACGGCGATACGCATGTGGCAAAGAATAGGGGAAGGATAGGGGTTAGGCTTATCGCATGTCTGCTTCGCAAAATTCGCCACATCTGGCATCTGGCCACGGAATAGCAACTTATTCTGGAGAAACACTTTTGGATGTCTGGTTCCCAGAACCAGCACTCGGTGCGAATACTTCAAAAGTATCTACTGCGCTTGCTGAACTTGCCGGTGTAGATGAAGTCAGAAAAGTTAGACGTGAAGTTATCTCTATTGAGATCGATCTCAATGTGGCGCCAACAAGTGCTGCTGATGCCTACCTACGCCTTCACTTACTCTCACATCGCTTAATCAAGCCACATGGCGCGGTTATGGATGGCATCTTCGGGTTGCTCGCCAACGTTGTTTGGACTTCTGCTGGCCCATGCGCCGTTGAAGGATTTGAATTAATTCGTGGTGCGCTACGAAACAAGTATGGCCATGTCACAGTATTCGGTGTCGATAAATTCCCGCGCATGGTTGATTACGTAATTCCTTCTGGTGTTCGAATTGCAGATGCTGACCGTGTGCGACTAGGTGCGCACCTAGCCTCTGGCACAACTGTTATGCATGAAGGATTTGTTAACTTTAACGCCGGTACTTTGGGAACATCCATGGTGGAAGGTCGAATTTCAGCAGGTGTGGTTGTTGGTGACGGAAGCGATATTGGCGGTGGCGCTTCAATTATGGGCACCTTAAGTGGCGGCGGTAAAGAAGTTATTTCGGTTGGCGAAAAGTGTCTGCTAGGCGCCAACTCTGGACTTGGAATTTCACTTGGCAACAACTGCGTAATTGAGGCAGGAACTTATATAACCGCGGCATCAAAGGTCAAACTTCCAGATGGTGAAATTGTGAAAGCTGCATCTCTTTCTGGCGCCAGTGACTTGCTCTTCCGTCGTAATTCTCTAACCGGTGGTTTAGAAGTAGTAATGCGTACTGGAACTTGGGGTGGGTTGAATTCCATCCTGCACGCTAACTAATTTACCGAAAACCAAGCTGAAGGCAGTTTGCTACGGCTTCTAAAAGTTTCACCGCGAAGTACGGCAAATGATCCATCTGAACTAATCGCTTGAATTAGCGCGACTGATCCTGCAGGGTTATTTGATAGAACTGTTAACGAAATAACATCCGGAAGTGCAAAAGCCTGAGCGACAACTGCTTGAGGTATTTCTCTGGTCCATGAAGCAAAGCGAGGATTAAGTGCGACATCAACGCTTGCGCTATCAGGAACGCTAACTGTGTAAGGGGTTGCAGTACCCCAGGCGTGCTCAGATGTTTCTGTTGTACCGCCCGATGATGAAGAGAAGTAAGCGGTAATTGGACGACCTTCGTAGGTAATTATCGATCCTGCAGTTCGGTTAACTGCCGCCTTCCATATTTCCCCAAATCTAGGTTCGCTCTCTTTTGAGTAACCAGCAAAGGTTTGATCGCTGATCGTTGCGTATAAATGGCAATCACAGGCGGAGCGGATCTTTGTAGATTTTGCATAGGCATATGTTCTAGATGCGATCGCTTGCGCTTCTAGCGCTTGGGTTGGCCAAGATGAGGGCACCTCACCAATCCCCCATAGATACTCATCTTGTAGGCGCACAGAGTTGATAATCGCCAATCGCTTTCCCAAGGTTTTATCTCTAATTACTTTGAGGGATATCTGTCCATGGCGATACTTTTTCGTTGCGCCATTAGTTGTCAGCGAAATAACAGTTGGTGAACCATCTTGATAGCGAGTTCCAGACCAACGTAGAGTGAAAGAACTTCCGGTCGTAATTGCTTTGGTAGTAGTTCCCCGCGTTGTACTAATCGCAATTAGCCCATCGCTCAAATTCAAATTGAGTGAGGTCTTGCTTGGAAAGGTAAGTAAAGGTGTGGCCGTTTGTGTTTCACCTAAATCACCTGCAAATAGTTGAAGTTCTGCGCCCTTAGAGTCACTTCTTAACTTCGCAGATGTGAGTAAATTTCCAAGGTTAATTCGAAGAATTTGCGTATCAGTAACCGTTTCAACAATTGTCCCGGTGTAGTAATACTGCAAAATAGCGGTCGCGGATTCACCGGCTAAAGCTTTCGCTCTGGCACCGATCTGGCTCATTCCGACGCCATGGCCGTAGCCACTTCCTTGAAATGCAAAAGTTGCCGGAACTGTCTCAGCGTTGGCAGCGTTTGGCAGGAAAGTGATCGGTGAGACAGCAATTGAGATTGCAAGAGCAATCAGAGGCTTTTTAGACATCCTCATTTGCTGCTGCGCTCTTTCCGACCTGCATAAATTCGCGATACTGCTTGATAATCTCCGCTGGATTTCCGCGAGCCATCAACTTACCTTTATGAAGCCAAGCAACCTCATTACAAACATCTTCGATCGTTGCCATGGCGTGGCTAACTAAAATTAGAGCACGGTCTGCGGTGCGGAGCTCTTTAATGCGGTTAAGGCTCTTCTCTTTAAAGTGCGCATCACCAGTGCTGAGGGCTTCATCAACTATCAAAACATCTGGTTGTACCGTTGCCGCTACTGAAAATGCTAGGCGCGCATACATTCCAGATGAATAAGTGCGCATTGGAGCATCTATTGCATCTCCAAGCTCTGAAAACTCAGCGATCGCATCGAACTGGCTATCAATTTCAGCGCGCGACATTCCCGCAGCAAGACCACCTAAATAAACATTTGCGCGCCCAGTCATAGACGGGTTAAAGCCAACGCCGAGCGCCAAGAGCGTACTAACGGAACCGTGAACTTCAATGCGTCCTTGAGTTGGGGGAACAATTCCTGAGATAACGCGCATTAGTGAAGATTTGCCAGCTCCGTTTGATCCTATGACTCCGAGCACCGTGCCGTAGTGGACATCAAGATTTACGCTATTTAGCGCGTTAACTACTCGAGTGTGTTTGTTTGAACGTCCAATAGTTTTTAGGCGCGCTTTTAAAGTAGGTCGCTTTACAACCGAAGTCTTATAGGTAAGTCCAACGTTCTGCACCGAAACTGCAAGACCATTTTTCGGGTGAATTGAATTCTGTGAATTAGAGGCGGACAGCGAAATCACGCTCCCTAGATAAGAAGAAATAAGTACCGATGAAAAAGATTGCTAGCGCCCAGATAAGTGCGTGACCCAAAGAGAATAAATCTGGGGCTTGGGCATAGACCATTACTTGTGACCACGCATCGAGGAGATAGAAAATTGGATTTACTATCTCAAAACGCTTTAACTCTTCCGTTAAGTCACTTGTCTGATAAAGAATAGGAGATAAGTAAAGAAGGCTGCGAGTCATGTAAGGCAGGAAACTTGCGATATCTCGGAAATAGACATTTATACAAGAGATCAGAATCGCCATTCCAAGCCCCATCAATAAGGCGATCAGTAATACCGGGACCGCCCAAAACATATTCCACGAATACTCAAGGCCAAGAAATGTTCGCATTATGAAGAAGATGAATAGTGTGGGGATAAATTTAAATAGCGCAATCACCGATGCCGAAATTGGAAGCATTATGCGCGGGAAGGCGGTATTTAAAATCAAGCGCTGGCCAGCGGTAATTGATTTAACGCCGCCAGTTAAGCTATTGCTAATCAAATAAAAGAGAAAGAGGCTAGCGGTTAGATGGCCGTATCGAGTGGCATCGCTTTGGCCACCAATGATGTAGATCAAGAGAAAGTAAACGCCTGATAGAAGAAGTGGATTTAAGACCAACCAGAGTTGGCCAAAGACCGAGCCGTAGTTTTGTTCACGAAGTTCGGACCTTGAAAACTCTGAGATAAATGAGCGGCGGGCCCAAAGGGAGCGCAGATATGAACCCAGCGGTGGCAGACCAGCGCGAAAGGGTTCGTAAACGGTTACAGGAGCGCTCATATGGGTAAAGGCTACCGCAGCGTTTTAGTTGAGGTGATGAACCCCGCACCCCAAGCGAAATGCATTGTTGGAATAATCGATAGAAGTGAAAAGAATTCACGGATTGACCGCGAAATCAGCGCTGCAGATAGGCCCACAAAAACTCCATAAACAAAGACCGGAATATAGAGAATTGGATGGATCAAAGATCCACCGATTACTGAAGCTACACAACCGATTAGCGTCACTGGTGGCGCTAAGTAACGTAAATTAATTGTTCCGCTATGGCTACGCGAAACTACTCTTCGCCAAGTTCCATACTGAAAATACTGCTTTGCTAACTTTCTTAAATTCGGGCGCGGGCGATATGTAACTTGAAGTCTAGGATCAAAGTAAATCAATCCACCGTTTTTGCGCAATCGAAAATTTAACTCCCAATCCTGTGCGCGGGTATATCGCTCATCAAAGCCACCTGCTTGGTTAATTGCTTCACGCTTAAATGCTCCGAGATAAACGGTGTCTACTTCTCCGGCTTCTCCACCAGTATGAAAACGAGATGCTCCAACTCCTAAAGGGCTGCGCATCGCACGTGCAACCGCCTTTTCAAAGCTACTTACTCCCTCTGCAGCCATAACTCCGCCAACGTTTACGGCGCCAGTTTGCTTAAGAATTTCAACTGCCAGAGTCAGATAGTCATGTGGAATTTTTGCATGGCCATCAACGCGAACAATTATTGGATGTGTAGAAGCAGCTACTGCCAAATTAAGCCCAGTCGCTGTTTTTCCAGTTGGATTGGCTACCAATTTAACTCGCGGATCTCTGGCTGATAGCGACTTTGCAATTTCATCTGTGCGATCTTGAGATGGGCCGAGAGCGAGAATTACTTCAAAAGCCCCGCGATAATCCTGGGAAAGGATTGCCGAAATGGATTCTGCTAAGTGCGCCTCTTCATTTAGAACGGGAAGAATCACGCTAACTGCTGGTGAGACAGATAACTCGCCCATAGATGTCGACATAACCCTTCTACGCTATCGCCCAAGTAGAGTTCGTATGTGAAATCGACGCGAGCGGTAAAGGTTATTACATCACTTTCTGTGGGTGTAGTTCTTCTCGCATCGCTATCTTGGATCGGATTAGGCCAAGTAAGCGGAAGGATCGATCGCATTAGCGTCTTCGCTGGGCTAGATAATCGCCCTGAGAAAACATCTAAAGCACTTAACTATTTATTGGTTGGATCAGATACGCGTGAAGGTCTAACTAAAGAAGAGATGAAAGCCCTGCGCGTTGGAAGTACCAAAACTGCGGCTGGTGGAAGATCTGACACGATGTTGTTGGTTCACATCAGCAAGAACCGCGATAAAGCCTTTCTGGTATCACTTCCGCGTGATTCGCTCGTAACGATTCCGGCTCATTTGAGCACCGATGGAAAATCGCAGATTCCTGATCGCGAGAATAAGTTAAATGCCGCTTTCGCATTCGGTGGTGCACCTCTTCTTATCGAAACTATCGAAGGTGCTACAAATCTGAAGATGGATCATTACATTGAAGTGAGCTTTGCCGGTTTTGCTGGAATCGTTAACGCTCTTGGCGGCATTGAAGTCTGTACCAAGGTAGATATCGATGATCCAAAGAGCCACCTAGTCCTCAGCGCTGGCACACATACCCTTGATGGAATCGAAGCCCTTAAATATGTTCGCACCCGTGACTTTGATGGGCGCGGCGATATCGGACGTATGCAACGTCAACAACAATTTATGAGTTCAGTAATCAAGAAGGCAACCAGTACTGGAGTGCTGCTAAATCCAATTAAATTAGTTAACTTTTTAAATGCCGCGATCTCTACCGTGAAAATGGATGAGAACTTAAGCAAGAACGATCTATTGGATCTTGCTAAGCAGATGCGCGGACTCTCTTCCGGAAATGTTCGTACCTTGACAGTTCCACTTACGACTGCAAATGGCAGACACCCAACCGCCGGCTCAGTTGTTATTTGGGATCCAGTTCTAAGCGCTGATTTATGGACAAGAATTCGTGATGATGCAGCGCTGGTAGATGAAGTGACTCCATCACCATCAGCGAGTTCATCTTCATCGGCATCGGCATCAGCATCTGCAAAGCCAGTTATTGTCGATAAATTTAAGACGCGTACCGCAGCGGAAAATCCATGCGGGGAAATCAAATAGAAGGTGCTTTAGACTAAAACCCTATGAAACTCTCAGTAATTGGTTGTGGCTATCTCGGAGCTACTCACGCAGCATGTATGTCATCCCTTGGATTCGAAGTTGTTGGCGTTGATACCGACCAGCACAAGGTAGATCTACTCTCTCGTGGCGAACTTCCTTTCTATGAACCAGGCTTAGATACCTTGCTCGCAGCAGAGATGAAGACCGGCCGACTCTCATTTACAACAGATTTTTCAGCAGTTGCTGATGCCGACGTTCACTTTATCTGCGTGGGAACACCGCAGAGTAAAGATGGCCTTGCCGCCGATTTAACATATGTGAAATCTTCCGTTGCAGCGATCGCGCCACACTTAAAAGATGGCGCACTCGTTGTTGGTAAATCAACAGTTCCGGTGGGCACCGCCCAATCGCTGCGCGATATTTTGGCAACTTCTGCACCACAGGCTGATTTAGCTTGGAACCCAGAATTTCTTCGTGAAGGTTTTGCAGTAGAAGACACTTTGACCCCTAACCGCCTCGTGGTTGGTGTGGTTAACGATCGTGCTGAAGAGATTCTCAAAGAGGTATACAAACCGATCATCGATCTTGGAACCCCATGGATTCGCGCCGATCTTCCAACCGCGGAACTTGTAAAGGTTGCAGCAAACTCATTTCTGGCAACGAAGATTTCATTTATCAACGCTATGGCTGAAGTTTGTGAAGCAGCCGGCGGAGATGTCACTGTGCTTGCTAAAGCCATTGGTTACGACCCACGAATTGGAAATCGCTTCTTGCAGGCAGGTATTGGTTTTGGTGGCGGATGTCTGCCAAAAGATATCCGTGCCTTTATGGCGCGCGCGCAAGAACTTGGCGCTGATCAAGCGCTCGAATTCCTACGCGAGATTGATGCAATCAACCTACGTGCACGTCAGCGCGTAATCGATGTTGTACGCGCTGATCTTTCTGAAGATTTAACGCAATATAAAATTGCAGTACTCGGTGCGACATTTAAGCCCGATAGCGATGATGTTCGTGACTCCCCCGCACTTGATATCGCTGCTCAACTTCAAGCAGCAGGTGCCACAGTTGTTGTCCATGATCCAAAGGGAATTGAGCCTGCACGTAAGCGTTTCCCAAACCTAGATTTCGCCGAGAAAGTTACCGATTGCGTTAAAGGCGCCGATGCCATCCTCCACTTAACAGAGTGGAAGGAGTACCGCGAACTAGATCCATCAGTAATCGGTCAACTCGTTAAATCTAAATTCCTGATTGATGGCCGCAACGCCCTGGATCGCGATAAATGGCGCGCAGCAGGTTGGCGCGTTCACGCTCTCGGTCGCTCAGATTAAGAGTTAAAAACCAGTTTTTGTATTTCGACGTGCGTTTAAATTTGCGCCCTTTGTTTTAGCTTCTTCGCGAATATCGGCCAACTGCGCTTCGACTTTCTTTGCCACGTTTGCATCTGAAGATCCGATAATGCGCGCAGCGAGAATTCCGGCGTTCTTGGCGTTATCGATTCCTACAGTTGCAACTGGAATTCCTGCTGGCATCTGAACGATTGATAGCAGTGAGTCCATACCTTCTAAATTCTTAAGCGAGACTGGAACACCGATTACTGGAAGCGTTGTAAGCGAGGCGACCATTCCAGGTAAATGTGCAGCTCCACCTGCACCAGCAATGATTACCTTGTAACCCTTTGTCGCTGCATTCTTTGCAAACTCAACCATTTCCTCTGGCATGCGATGGGCTGAGACAACATCGGCGGTGTAACTAATTCCAAATGAATCAAGGGCTTTCGCCGCCTCTTCCATTACCGGCCAATCAGAATCTGATCCCATGATGATTGCTACATCACTCATCGATTTCTCCGCTCATATAGTCGCGCGCGTGGGCGATGACTTCAGTTAATTCTAGAAGGTTTTCGCCTACAACGGTAACGTGGCCAACTTTTCGCCCTTTGCGTATCTCTTTCTTGTATTGATGGAACTTCAGATCTGGATTACGCGCCATTAAATGTAGGTAAGGCCGGAACATATCTGTTTTATCGCCGCCCAAGATATTTCCCATAACTGCGTAAGGGGCAACCATTGAAGGATCTCCCAACGGAAGATCGAGAATGGCGCGCATGTGTTGTTCAAATTGGCTGGTCTTTGCGCCTTCGATAGTCCAGTGACCGGAGTTATGTGGGCGCATGGCAAGTTCGTTAATAAACAATTGTTCTCCCTTAACAAAGATCTCAACTGCCATAACTCCAATTAAGGCAAGGTCGTTGGCAATTGAGAGCGCTAGGTGCTGCGCTTTCTCGGCAAGTTCTGAAGAGAGTTTGGGAGCTGGTGAAATAGTGCTGGTGCAGATCCCATCAGATTGAATGGTTTGGGTTGGCGCCCAAGTAACTGCCTGGCCATGCGCTGATCGTGCAACCATTACTGCAATTTCGAAATCAAATTCAACTAGTTCCTCAATTAACAACTGGGGAATCTCGTTTAATACCTCATCTAACTCATCGTGGTTCTTGATCTTCCAAACCCCGCGGCCGTCATATCCGCCGCTGATGCTCTTTGCTATAAATGGGAAATCCAATAAATCATCGCCATCGTTAATTACTTTCCACTTCGGCGCTGGATATTCAGAAAGTCGCTGGCGCATTAACGCTTTATTCTGTGAATACTGGAACGAATCAGAAGTTGGGAAAACTTTTACGCCTGCAGCTTCTAACCCATTTATTACCGCTAGCGGAACCAGCTCGTGTTCAAAGGTTACGAAATCGCATTTCTGAGCGAAATCCTTGAGCGCTTCTAGATCGCGATAATCACCAACTACATGCGGTGCAATTTGGGCAGCGCTATCTTGGTCGCTTTCTGCAAAAAGTAAGAGATTAACTCCAAGTGCTTCTGCCGGAGCTACCGTCATCCGAGCGAGTTGGCCAGCGCCGATGATGCCGACAGTCGGGAAGCGCTCGTTCACGTCACTATCGTAGATGAACTACATCTCCCACGTTAACTTCAAAGCCATCGCGAAGAATTAGCGCGCCCTGTGCGGTGATTGCTACCGCTTCTGCCTCGATTGGATCTCGCCCAAGAACTTCAACGCGCACTTGGCGACCGAGAGTCGAACTGATTTGGCGATATTTTTCTAGAAAATCAGCTCCTGATTCCCATTCGGCATAGATACTTTCAAGGCTACTTAGGAAATGGGTTAGCAAAGTGTTGCGATCTAAATTATTTGATCCAGATAGCGCCAGCGAAGTTGCAGTGGGTACTGGTACTTCAATCTCATTCATTGCAACATTTAGCCCGATTCCAACAATCACTCCATCGCCGATTTGTTGCGCAAGTAAACCCGCAACTTTTCTTTCACCGATCAGAATATCGTTTGGCCACTTCAGCGAGACTTTATCTGCAATATCTTTCGAAATTACCTCGTGCATTGCCATAGCGGCTAAAAAAGATATGAAACTCCAATCGCTGCGAGCACGCTTTGGTTTAAGAAAAAAAGAAAACAAGAGAGCGCTTTCTGGTGGCGCTTCAAAACTTCGATCTAAACGTCCCCTGCCTGCGCTTTGAAATTCCGCAGCAATTACTTCACCAGATTTTGCTACTGAAGAGTTAACTAACGCTGCGAGATCGCTTTGTGTGGATGCAGTGAGATCAACCACGCTTACCCGCCAGTACTGCGAAATATTTGCGTCGATGATCGACTTATTAAGTGGCGCTCTTGGCGCTTGGCTACCCACGACTAGTACCGTAGAGCCATGAGCCCAGATCTGCATACAACTTCAGGAAAAATTGAAGATCTCCGACTACGTGTCGAGGAAGCGGTCCATGCCGGATCAGCGCGCGCCGTTGAAAAGCAGCATGCCAAAGGAAAGTTAACTGCTCGTGAGCGTATTGATCTACTGGTCGATGCTGACTCCTTTACCGAGATCGATGAATTTGCACGCCACCGTTCTACGCAATTTGGAATGGAGAAGGACCGTCCCTATGGAGATGGCGTTGTAATCGGAACTGCCACAGTTGACGGGCGTCCGATCGCGCTTTACTCACAAGATTTCACCGTTATGGGTGGAAGTCTTGGTGAAGTTCATGCCGAAAAAATCGTAAAGATCGCTGAGTTTGCACTTAAGAGCGGTATTCCATTGATTGGAATAAATGACTCTGGTGGAGCCCGTATTCAAGAAGGCGTGGCATCGCTTAATGGTTACGGAAAAATTTTCCGTTTAAATACACGCTCCTCTGGAGTTATCCCTCAGATCTCTTTAATTCTCGGACCTTGCGCCGGCGGTTCTGCTTATTCGCCTGCCCTAACTGATTTCACAGTAATGGTTAATGAGACTTCTCATATGTTTATTACCGGTCCTGATGTGATCAAGACGGTTACTGGTGAAGATGTCGGTATGGAAGAACTCGGTGGCGCATTTACTCACAATACGCGTTCCGGAAATGCTCATTACCTAGCTGATAGCGAAGCAGATGCTATTGATTATGTGAAGGCGCTTCTTTCATATCTGCCATCTAACAATATGGATGGTTCACCACATCTTCCTCCAACTCAGAATCTTGATGAGAACGCGGCAGATGCTGCACTAAATACCTTGATTCCAGATAGCCCTAACCAGCCTTACGACATGAAAACGCTGATCACCACTCTGGTTGATGAGGGCGAGTTTTTAGAAGTTCACGCTTTATATGCGCCAAATATCGTCGTCGGCTTTGCGCGCATTGAAGGCGAATCAGTTGGCATTATTGCCAACCAACCATCGCAACTTGCCGGAACTTTAGATATCAATTCCAGTGAAAAAGCAGCGCGCTTCTTACGTTTCTGCGATGCCTTTAATATTCCAATTCTTACCTTGGTAGATGTTCCTGGATTCTTACCTGGCACCGAACAAGAGTGGAACGGAATCATCCGTCGTGGAGCAAAGTTACTTTATGCATACGCTGAAGCATCAGTTCCGCTAGTTACTTTGATTACCCGCAAAGCCTATGGTGGAGCTTTTATTGTTATGGGCTCAAAGTATTTGGGTAGCGATATTAACTTTGCTTGGCCGAGTGCGGAGATCGCAGTTATGGGCGCGCAAGGTGCGGTAAATATCCTGTACCGAAAAGAGATTGCCGATGCGAAAGATCCAGAGAAGGTTCGTGCAGAATTAGTTTCTGATTACACCGAGACGCTCTCTAATCCATATGCAGCAGCAGAGCGCGGCACAATCGATAGCGTTATTGAGCCTCATCAATCACGTGCCTATATAACCAAGGCTTTCCGCACGCTAAAGACTAAGCGCGATACATTGCCGGCGCGCAAGCATGGAAATATTCCGCTCTAATGAAATTTACAATCACATCCGGTAATCCCACGGACGAGGAACTTCTCGCCCTTAAGGCGGCGATTGATCATCATAAGATGCAGAATTTAGCTCCTGTTATAAAGCGCAGCGTCTTTGGTCTGCCGCAATTGCGTCAACCACTTCCACATCAGATTACCTTTGGTGCACGGAGAAAATCTCGCTAATGCCAAAGATAGTTCTTGCTTCACAATCAACTTCGCGGCGCCGCTTGCTGGAGGGCGCTGGAATTAATCCAACGATTATCGTTAGCAACGTAGATGAAGAAACTGATTTCTTTAACGCAATGTCACCTGCCGATATGGTGATTGCACTTGCAGTAACGAAGGCGCACACCGTCCGCGAGCAGATTGATTACCCCGCACTGATTATTGGGTGCGATTCAACTTTTGATGTTGACGGCGTTTCTTTCGGTAAGCCGGGTACTCCAGATATCGCCAGCGAACGCGCCAAGAAAATTAGTGGCCGATCAGGTTTGCTACATACTGGCCATTGCATCATAGATACCGCACAGGGTCGCGAAATCGCAGATCGAGTAACAACCAAGGTGACTTTTTCAGAGTTAACTGATCATGAGATCGAAGATTACATAGCATCCGGAGAACCGTTGCAGGTTGCTGGTGGTTTTACTCTAGATGGTTTTGGTTCGCCATTTATTCCAGTTATCGAAGGCGATTACACAAATGTGGTCGGGCTATCAATGCCCTTCTTGCGATCTGCAATGTCACAACTTGGCTACTCTTGGCCTGAAGTGAAGGAGATGCGATGAAACGCGTTCTAATTGCTAACCGTGGCGAAATCGCGCTACGTGTTATTCGCGCTTGTCGTGATCATGGCCTTGAGAGCGTCGCTGTCTACGCTGAAGAAGATCGCGATGCGCTCCATGTTAAGAACGCAGACTTTGCCTTCTCGCTAAATGGCGTTACTGCTACTCAAACTTATTTAGATATCTCAAAGATCATTGCCGTTGCTAAGAAATCTGGCGCCGATGCTGTGCATCCAGGATATGGATTCTTATCCGAAAGAGCAGACTTTGCCCAAGCAGTTATCGATGCTGGGATGATTTGGATCGGTCCACCTCCTGCTGCCATTAGCGCTTTAGGTGACAAAGTTTCAGCGCGACGTATCGCTGCAAAGGCAGGTGCGCCACTTGTTGCCGGAACTAAAGATCCTGTGGCGGGTGCGGAGGAAGTAACCGCATTTGCAAAAGAGCACGGTCTTCCAGTTGCTATCAAAGCGGCATTTGGTGGAGGCGGTCGCGGATTAAAGGTGGCCCACACTATGGAAGAAATTCCTGAACTCTTTGCATCTGCTGTTCGCGAAGCTATCGCTGGCTTCGGACGCGGTGAATGCTTTGTGGAACGCTACTTAGATAAGCCACGTCACGTAGAAACCCAAGTCTTAGTTGATCAGCATGGAAACGCAGTAGTTGTTAGTACGCGTGACTGCTCGCTGCAACGCCGCCATCAAAAGCTAGTGGAAGAAGCACCCGCTCCATTCTTAACTGATGCGCAGAATGAAGAGCTCTACCGCTCAAGTAAAGCGATCATGAAAGAGGCTGGCTATGTGGGTGCCGGTACCTGCGAATTCTTAGTTGGCGTAGATGGAACCATCTCTTTCCTAGAGGTAAATACCCGCTTGCAAGTTGAGCACCCAGTCAGCGAAGAAGTAACTGGAATCGATTTGGTACGTGAACAATTTAGAATTGCGATGGGCGAGAAACTTGGTTTCACTGATCCAGAGATTCGTGGCCACTCACTGGAATTTCGTATTAACGGCGAAGATCCAGGGCGTTCATTCCTGCCAGCGCCAGGTCAGATAACGCAATGGAACTTGCCGACTGGTCCTGGCGTGCGCGTTGATGCGGGATTTAAGAAAGGCGACACAATCGGTGGCAACTTTGATTCACTTCTAGCGAAGTTGATCGTCACTGGCGCAACGCGTAAGCAAGCCATCGAGAGAGCGCGTCGCGCACTTGCAGAATTTGAAGTTGGCGGACTTGCTACCGCAATTCCATTCCACCGTGCGATTTTGGAAGATCCGGCCTATACCGAAGAATTCAAGGTCTATACAAGTTATATTGAAAATGAGTTTAAGAACGATATTCCAGCATTTACTGCAACTCCTGCTCCAATCACAACCAAAATAGCTGCAGAACATTTGATTGCTGAAGTAAATGGAAAGCGCTTCGAGGTAAAACTACATACACCTGCACCGGTTGTAAAACGCCATCGCGCAAAAGAGTCGAAAGTTAGCGGTGCGGGCGGATCAGGTTTAGCAAGTCCGATGCAAGGCACCGTTGTAAAAGTTGCAGTTGAAGAAGGCGCTCACGTTGAAATCGGTGATTTGATTATTGTTTTGGAAGCGATGAAGATGGAACAACCTTTGGTTGCTCACAGAGCAGGAAAAATTACTAATCTAAAAGCGATAATCGGTGAGATAGTTTCAAGCGGCACAGTTTTGTGCGACATTATTGATGCTTAACTCCATTTAATAACTCGCAATTCACAAGTTGAGTTAATCCAGTTACGCTGGGGCTATGAACGCGCAGCTTCTGGCCGAAGTCCAAGCCTGGATTCTCGATGATCCAGACCCAAAGACCGCCGCGGAGTTAACCAAGCTTGTCGCAGCTGGAGATGAAGTAACTTTAAAGAAGTACTTTGCAGGGTTTCTCCAATTCGGTACCGCTGGTTTACGAGGCCCAATTGGCCCTGGTCCTTCATGCATGAACCGTGCTGTGGTTGGTCGCACCGCTGCTGGTTTAGTTGCGTATATGAAAGAGCGCGGACTCAGCCGCGTGGTAATTGGACGCGATGCGCGATACGGCTCAGAAGATTTCACCGAGGAATCTGCACAGATATTTTCAGGTGCAGGATTTGAGGTATTTGTCCTGCCGCGACCACTTCCAACTCCAGTTCTAGCTTTTGCTACCCATGAACTCAAATGTGATCTCGGCGTTATGGTCACCGCTAGCCATAATCCACCGCAAGATAATGGCTACAAGGTTTACATCGGGCCAACTGCCGACGGTATTGAATACGCCGCATCACAAATCATCAATCCAACTGATGGCTTTATCGCAAAAGAGATTGATTTAGTTAACTCTCTCAAGGATGTGCCTAGAGGTAAATCATGGACTGTCTTAGATGATGTGGTTGTAGATAAATACGTTGCACGTACAGCAAAACTTGCGCCACGACCTGGTTCTCTCAAAATTGTTTACACCGCAATGCATGGTGTTGGTACTGAGACTGTAGAAAAGGTATTTGCTAAAGCCGGCTTTCCCAACTTGGTTTTAGTTAGTGAACAAGCTCGACCTGATCCAGATTTTCCAACTGTGGCGTTTCCAAACCCAGAAGAGCCAGGTGCGATTGATTTAGCGCTAGCAAAAGCGCGTGAAGTTGGCGCCGATTTAGTTATCGCCAATGACCCGGATGCCGATCGCTGCGCCGCTGCAGTAAATGGCCCAAACGGTGGCTGGCGAATGCTGCGCGGTGATGAACTCGGCATAATCTTCGGAGAATGGATTGCGCGATCGATGGCGCAAGATAAGTCAAAGACTGGCGCCTTTGGTAATTCGATCGTCTCTTCATCTGCCTTGCGCAAGATTGCTGCTCACTATGTAATCGACTTTAAAGAGGTTTTAACCGGCTTTAAATGGCTCACCAAAATCGAAGATCTCGCCTTTGGTTACGAAGAAGCGATCGGTTACTCAGTCGATTCTGAGACTGTTAACGATAAGGACGGCATTTCTGCAGCACTTTTCTTAGCTCAAATTGCAACTGATCTAAACGCTGACGGAAAAACGCTCGTAGATCTATTAAATGAGGTTTGGGCTCGTCATGGCTTCCATGGCACAGAACAAATCTCGATTCGAGTTAGCGATATGTCGCGAATTACCGAACTTCTCGCAGGTTTGCGTAAGAACCCTCCTGCAGAAATTGCAGGCCGTGCGGTATCGTCAATCGATGATTTGGCAGCGCCTAAAGATGGACTACCACCAACAGATGGCTTGCGAATCTGGCTTGATGGCGGAGTTCGCGTCATCATTCGTCCAAGCGGAACGGAAGCGAAGATGAAGTGCTACATCGAGGTCATAACTAAAGATGAAAAGTCGGCAAACGATCTTTTGAACCAATTGCGCCAACCACTTAAGGATTTTCTCGCATGAGCTTCTATGGAATAGTCGATGGCAGTGAAGGTTCTCTTAAGAACTTTCTCTCACAACTTCCTGGCGTAGACCAAGTCGGCGCGGAAGCGCGCGCTGCCATGTTGGCAACTCGCAGTATCAAGACGACAAGTAAGCGTTGGGCGATAGACACTGCCATTTCAATGGTTGATCTAACAACTTTAGAAGGTGCTGATACTCCTGGAAAGGTTCGCGCACTTTGCACAAAGGCGGTGCGCCCTGATCCAACTGATTTTACAATTCCAAGTGTTGGTGCAGTCTGCGTTTACAACGATATGGTTTCGATTGCACGAACCCATTTAGATGCCATCGGCGGCAAGCACGTTCCAGTTGCCGCCGTCTCAACTGCATTCCCATCAGGTCGCGCATCGATGGAAGTTAAAATCCAAGATACTCAAGATGCGATCGATGCCGGCGCGGCCGAGATAGATATGGTTATCGATCGTGGCGCTTTCTTATCGGGCAAATTTGGGCTGGTCTTTGATGAGATCGTAAAGATCCGCGAAGTTTGCGGAGATCGTGCACATCTAAAAGTTATCTTTGAAACTGGCGAACTAGTCACATATGACAATGTTCGTAAAGCCTCATATCTGGCGATGCTGGCTGGCGCAGATTTCATCAAGACTTCAACGGGCAAGGTCGCTCCTGCGGCTACTCCCCCTGTTGTACTTGTGATGTTAGAGGCGGTCCGTGATTTCTATGCGCTGACAAATCGGCGAATCGGCGTAAAGCCTGCCGGTGGAATTCGCAACACTAAAGATGCGATTAAGCAGCTAGTTCTCGTTAATGAAACTGCCGGCCCAGAATGGTTAACACCAGAGTTCTTCCGCATCGGCGCCAGCGCGCTCTTGAACGACCTTTTGATGCAACGCATGAAAATGGATGATGGCTACTACGCTAGCCCTAACTACGTAACGATCGATTAAGAGAAGGCGCCAAGGATCAGTCATGACTTTCGAATATGCACCAGCACCCGAGTCTCGCTTGATTGTTTCGATTAAGCCGAAGTACGGCCACTTTATCGATGGCAAATTTGTTAATGGGCGCAATCACTTTGCGACAATTAACCCAGCAACTGAAGAAGTACTAAGCCAGATCGCCCTCGGCAGCGCTAGCGACGTTGATAAGGCAGTTATTGCCGCACAGAAGGCTTACACAAAAACTTGGTCAAAACTATCTGGCAAAGAACGCGGAAAGTATCTCTATCGAATCGCGCGCATCTTGCAAGAACGTGCCCGCGAATTTGCCGTCCTTGAAACTCTAGATAACGGTAAGCCAATTCGCGAAACCCGCGATATCGATATTCCGCTAGTTGCAGCGCATTTCTTTTATCACGCTGGATGGGCCGATAAATTAGATTACGCCGGCATGGGTAAGTCACCAAAGCCACATGGCGTTGCCGGCCAGATCATTCCTTGGAACTTTCCATTACTTATGTTGGCGTGGAAAGTAGCGCCAGCACTTGCAACTGGAAATACCGTTGTTTTAAAACCCGCTGAGACAACTTCGCTGACCGCACTTTTATTCGCCGAAGTTTGTCAGCAAGCTGAACTTCCTGCTGGCGTTGTAAATATTGTTACCGGAGATGGATCTACAGGATCTGCGATCGTTAACCACGCTGGCATCCATAAGATCGCATTTACTGGTTCCACTGAAGTCGGCAAGAAAATTGCTCGCGCCATCGCCGGAACCAATAAGAAAGCAACCCTTGAACTAGGCGGAAAAGGCGCAAATATCGTCTTTGATGACGCCCCTATCGATGAGACGGTCGAAGGCATTGTTAGCGGCATCTTCTTCAACCAAGGCCATGTCTGCTGTGCCGGATCACGTTTGATCTTGCAAGAAGGTATCGCCGATGAAATTACCGAGAAGTTAAAGGCTCGCATGTCCAAGATTCGCGTAGGAGATCCTTTAGATAAGAACACAGATCTGGGCGCAATTAACTCACGCGAGCAGTTAGCAAAGATTCATGAGTTATCTGCGGCAGG
>Ga0209768_10000079_pt1 | contig 58986 bp, 50 predicted proteins | sample LauGreSBDMM110SD_3_FD_187564 | JGI IMG/M metagenome (GOLD analysis project Ga0209768, IMG submission 187564) | Freshwater lake microbial communities from Lake Michigan, USA - Sp13.BD.MM110.SD (SPAdes) (version 2) | ecosystem: Environmental > Aquatic > Freshwater > Lake | place: Lake Michigan... | reverse complement strand
TTTGTGCCAAGGCCAATGTTTCTTGGTTGACACCTTGACCCGCAAAAGCTGCATCGCCGTGAACCAGCACTGGCAACACTTGTTTGCCCTTGGGATCGGCTCGTCGGTCCATGCGTGCGCGTACAGAGCCTTCGACCACTGGGTTGACAATTTCAAGGTGCGATGGATTGAAGGCTAACGACAAGTGAACAGGGCCACCGCGCGTGCTGATGTCAGAGCTGAAGCCTTGGTGGTACTTCACGTCGCCGGCAGGCAAATCTTCTGGCGCAGTGTGGTCAAACTCAGCGAACAAGTCTTTGGGCAATTTGCCCATGGTATTGACCAGCACATTCAAGCGGCCGCGGTGGGCCATGCCAATCACAATTTCTTGCACGCCTTTTTCACCCGCAGCTTGGATGAGCTCGTCAATGGCTGCAATGAAGGTTTCGCCACCTTCCAAAGAGAAACGTTTTTGACCGACATATTTGGTGTGAAGAAAACGCTCTAAACCTTCGGCCGCAGTCAAGCGATCGAGGATGTGTTTTTTCTGCTCGGCATTGAAATTGGGTTTGCTGCGAATGCTTTCCAATTTTTGTTGCCACCAACGCTTTTCAGTTTGGTCAGTGGTGTACATGAATTCGGCGCCCAATGTGCCGCAGTAGGTTGCGCGCAATGCATTGAGCAATTCGCGCAAGGGCATGGCGTTTTTACCGAAGAAGGTGTTGCTGGTGTCGAACACAGTTTCTTGGTCGGAATCGGTGAAACCATAAAACGCTGGATCGAGTTCAGGTATGTTGGGGCGCTCAGTGCGCTTCAAGGGGTCAAGATCGGCCCAGCGCTGGCCTACATTTCGGTAAGCCGCAATAAGTTGTTGTGCAGCCGTACGCTTGCGACCCATTTCGGCATCGGCGCTGGCCATGACGACTTTGGTACCACCTTGCTTTGCGCGTTCGGCAAAAGCATTGATGACGGGTAAGTGGGGAACGTCCTTGGCAGATGAGCCATCAACAGCAGGTACATGTTGCAAGGCGTCGAAGTATTCGCGCCAACTGTCGGGAACGCTGCCTGGGTTGGTCAGGTAGTTCTCGTACATTTCCTCGACGTAGGGCGCATTGCCTCCGAAGAGATAGGTGTTGCCTTGGTAGGCGGTGTAGACGGATTTTGTCTCACTCATATTTCGCTGACCTTCGTTCCCCTTCAGGGAACATTAGTTGGTTGATTTACCTTCCGCGACACGGCTGAACCGGTTGGCGGATGCGACTGTGGCATGGGGAAGGGCCTAAGTAACTTGCGCATTATCCCATTGATTTGCATCACATCAGCTGTTTTATTCAACAAAAACGGGATGAATACAGATCCATCCCGTCAGTCATAAGTCAGCTACGTGACAGATCAGGGACTTGAAGATTTGACCAAATCTGATATTTGAAGCAATGCCGCGGGGTCGTCCATCGTGGTTAAGTCGCCAGGATCTCGCCCTTCACACACCGCTTGAATAGCACGGCGCAGCAATTTGCCACTTCGCGTTTTGGGCAAAACAGACACAAAACGAACACGCGAAGGTCTGGCAACCGCCCCCAATGAATTGTCGACCACCTTCATGATTTCACCTTCAAGTTTTAGCAAGGCTTGAGGATCATTCAAAAGTGCGTTGTCTTTGAGAACAGCAAAGGCCATGGCCACTTGTCCCTTCAAACTGTCGGCCACACCCACCACAGCCACTTCTGCCACTGCGGCATGACCAGAAATGCTCTCTTCAATTTCACGCGTGCCCAAACGATGGCCAGCGACATTGATCACATCATCGGTGCGGCCCAAAATAAAGAAATAACCATCTTCATCTTTGATGCCCCAATCGAAGGTGGAGTAAATCGTTTTACCAGGCACTGTGTCCCAATAGGTTTTGACAAAACGCTCGTCATCACCCCAGATGGTTTGCAAGCAACCAGGCGGCAAAGGGCCTTCAATGGCCACCACGCCTTTTTGGTGGGGCTGCGTCAGCTCTTCACCCGTTTGATCGTCCAACAACTTCACGTTGTAGCCGTAAACAGCTTTACCTGGAGAGCCAAATTTACTGGGTGTTTTTTCAATGCCGTTGCATACCGTCAAGATAGGCCAACCCGATTCTGTTTGCCAGTAGTTGTCGATGATGGGTTTGCCTAGACCCTCGGAAATCCACTTGGCAGTGGGCTCGTCCAACGGCTCGCCCGCTAAAAACAGGGCCTTCAGGCTGGACAAATCGTATTTGCTAAGCAAGGCCGGATCTTGTTTTTTCAACACACGAATGGCTGTGGGCGCACTGAACATCACGGTCACTTTGTATTTCTCAACCAGACTCCACCAAATGCCACCATCGGGGCGTGTAGGCAAGCCTTCGTAAAGAATGGTGGCCATGCCGCCAATCAAGGGGCCGTAAATGATGTAGCTGTGACCGACCACCCAACCGATGTCGCTGGTGCAGAAAAATGTTTCGCCTGGCTTACCGCAAAAAATATTGGGGATGCTCGAAGCCAAGGCCACTGCATAGCCACCCGTGTCACGCTGGACCCCTTTGGGCTTGCCCGTCGTGCCAGAGGTGTACAAGGTGTAACTTGGATGGGTGGCATCGACCCACTCGCAGGGCACCACGTCGTTCATGTGTTTTTCGCGCAGCGTGGACCAAAGCAAATCACGTCCCTGAATCATGTCCATGCTTGCCAAACCACGTTCGACCAACACCACTGAATCGGGCTTGTGGGATGACAAACGAATGGCCTCATCTAACAAGGGCTTGTAGACAACGACTTTGCCACCCCGAGAACCTGCATCGGCACTGACGATGACTTTGGGACTGGCGTCTTCTATTCGCGAAGCCAATGAACCAGAAGCAAAGCCACCAAACACCACAGAGTGAATGGCGCCAATGCGCGCACAAGCCAACATGGCAAAGGAAGCCTCTGCAATCATGGGCATGTAAATCAAAACTCGGTCGCCTTTTTTCACGCCCAATGACAACAAAGACGCCGCCATGCGTTGAATTTCTGCATGCAACTGCTTGTAGGTGTAGGTGACTTCTTGGTCGGTTTCTGTAGAAACAAAAATCAACGCAGCTTGATCGCCACGGTCTTTTAGATGGCGGTCAATGGCGTTGTGACACAAGTTGGTTTCACCGCCTTTGAACCATTTCGCAAATGGCGGGTTGCTGTAGTCACAGATTTCTTGAGGGGCTTTGTGCCACTCAATCTGGTGGGCTTGCTCTGCCCAGAACGCATCCCGGTCCTGAATGGAACGCTGGTGAAAATCTGCATATTGAACCATGGTGTCTCCTAAATCTGGGCCCGACTTCTGAATTCATAATTATTCATGAGGGACTTGCTGCAAACTGACTTTGGACATGAAAGCATCAAGGCAAGAAGCTTAAACCAAGCCTTTGATCCAAGTTTGAACCTGTTTGAAATCGGGGTTTTCTGCTGACCGAAGCCATTCAAACAATACCATTTCGGTGGTTAAAAGCTCTGCCCCAGCGCCCGCCAATCGGTCAAATGCGGCGTCTCGATCTCGGTCGCTGCGCGAGGCGCAAGCATCTGTCACGACCCAGACGTCAAACTCGTCCTCCAACAAATCCAAAGCCGTTTGCAACAAGCACACGTGAGCTTCGCAACCCGCTATGACCACGGAGGGCCCAGCTTCAGGTTCAACCGGTTTTTGCAAATGCCGTGGCAAGCTGCGAGCGTTGCCCTTCGGCGCGGCAGGCGCGGGAGGACTTAACCATTCGCCCAAACCCTCCTCCACGCCACTGAAAGCCATTTTGGCCAGCACCCGTTGGCAATGTTGACGAATCTCGGGAGATGTTTCGCCAAGTCCTGATGGATTTTGTTCAGTAGCCCAAACCGGCACATTCAGAAGCTTGGCGGTCCGAGCCAGCACTTCAGCGCGCAGCCATACTGCTGGTGCGTCCTTCATGGCGGGCATTAACTTCAATTGGTAATCAACCAGAACCAATTGAGAGGATTCAACTTCAAGCAGCATATTCAGGCCTCGGTGCAAATTAATCAAAATCTCAGTTTGCCCAACCCAAATTGGGGGTGTTAACCCATTGAAGATGGCATTAAACTGAACAGTTATGCGTTTGATTCTATGTGGACTGGTATTTCTGACAACGGCGGCCTTGGCGGTTCCCGTTGAGGACGACCTTGACCGCCTGATCAAGGAGCGGGGATTGGTCACCCAAATGACCGATCAACTGACGCAGCAAATTAGCAATCAGTTGGGCGGGCCCCTACAGTCTGCGCGCAACGCATTTGGTGGCAAAGCCTCAGAACTGGTCATGCAAGCCATGGGGCTTCTGGGTGTGCCCTACAAAAGGGGCGGCACCAGCGAAGAAAAAGGCTTTGATTGCAGCGGCTTTGTGCGCTACATGTATGAAAAATCTGTTGGCTTGGTACTGCCCAGAAGAGCAGAAGAACAGGCCAAAGTCACAGAAGAAATCAGCCGCAGTGAACTCAAGCCTGGCGATTTGGTTTTTTTCAACACCCTGAAACGAACCTTCAGCCATGTCGGTATTTATGTCGGTGACGGTAAATTTATTCACGCGCCCAGACCTGGCAAAGCCGTTCGGGTGGATGACATGCGCGAAGCCTATTGGCAACAGAGGTTCAATGGTGCTCGAAGGGTTCAAGTCGACAAACTACAAAATGAGCCACTCAAAAATTAGATTCATCGCGCCCATGAAAAAACCGCCTACAGGCGGTTTTTTTTCTGCGCTTGAAAGCTTATTTCTTTGAAGGCGGCAGGTCTGTACAACTGCCATGCGCCACCTCGGCTGCCATGCCAATGCTTTCTCCCAATGTTGGGTGTGGGTGAATGGTCTTGCCAATGTCGATGGCATCTGCACCCATCTCGATGGCCAAGGCCACTTCGCCAATCATGTCACCCGCATGCGTACCCACCATGCCGCCGCCCAAGATCTTGCCGTGGCCATGAGCCTCGGGTGAATCATCAAACAACAACTTGGTCACGCCTTCGTCACGGCCATTGGCAATGGCGCGGCCTGAAGCCGTCCAAGGAAACAGACCCTTCTTGACTTTGATGCCTTGCGCCTTGGCTTGATCTTCTGTCAGGCCCACCCAAGCCACTTCGGGGTCGGTGTAAGCCACGCTTGGAATCACACGAGCATTGAAAGCACTGGCTGCCAACTCTTTGTTGCCTTGAATTTCACCGGCAATGACTTCAGCTGCAACATGCGCTTCATGAACCGCTTTGTGCGCCAACATGGGTTGACCCACAATGTCGCCAATGGCAAAGATGTGTGGCACGTTGGTGCGCATTTGAATGTCAACAGGAATGAAACCACGGTCTGTCACGTTCACACCCGCTTTTTCTGCCGCAATCTTCTTGCCGTTGGGTGTGCGACCCACAGCCTGCAAGACCATGTCGTAGACTTGCGGCGCAGGGGCTGCAACGCCCTCCTCTGCAGATTCAAATGTCACCTCAATACCGGCCTTGGTAGCTTTGGCCCCCACGGTTTTGGTTTTGAGCATGATGTTGTCAAAACGAGGGGCGTTCATTTTTTGCCAGACCTTGACCAAATCGCGGTCGGCTCCTTGCATCAACCCGTCCATCATTTCAACCACATCAAGGCGCGCGCCCAGCGTGCTGTAAACGGTACCCATTTCTAACCCAATGATGCCGCCGCCCAAAATAAGCATGCGCTTGGGTATTTCTTTCAATTCCAAGGCGCCCGTGCTGTCGACAACGCGAGGATCGTTGGGCATGAAAGGCAAGCGCACGGCTTGGCTACCGGCGGCAATGATGCAATTTTTGAAAGCAAGGACTTTTTTCACGCCAGTTTTTTCTTGCCCCGTGCCCGTGGTTTCTTCTACCACCACATGGTTGGCGCTTAGGAATTCACCCACACCGCGAACCGTGGTGACCTTGCGCATTTTGGCCATGGCTGCCAACCCCCCTGTGAGTTTGCCAATGACTTTTTCTTTGTGAGTTCTTAATTTTCCAATGTCCAATTTAGGGGTGCCAAAGTCGACACCCAAATCGGCCATGTGACTGACTTCGTCCATGACCGCGGCAACGTGCAACAACGCTTTGGAAGGAATGCAACCCACGTTCAAACACACGCCACCCAAAGTGGCGTAACGCTCAACGATCACCACCTTAAGGCCCAGATCTGCAGCACGAAAAGCAGCGGAGTAACCACCAGGGCCAGCTCCCAAAACCAGCAAATCACATTCAATGTCGACTGTGCCACCGTAGGAGGCTGAGTTGGGCGTATTTGCTGCAACAGGTGCAGCAGCAGGCGGTGCCGAAGCCGTGGCAACGGGTGTTGTAGCTAGAGGCGCTGAAGATGCCGGTGCAGTGGCTAAAGCCGTCGCTTCACCTTCTAGCACCAAGACCAAAGAGCCTTGCTTGACCTTGTCGCCCAACTTCACTTTGAGCTCTTTCACCAAGCCAGCATGTGAGCAGGGAATTTCCATGGAGGCTTTGTCAGACTCCACGGTGATCAAGCTTTGTTCAGCTTTGACCACATCGCCAGGCTTGACCAGCAGCTCAATGACCGTCACTTCGTCGAAGTCGCCAATGTCCGGAACTTTAATATCAATCAGTGCCATAGTTTTTCAATCAGTTGGGGACAGAGCAATGCTTCGCCTTGGTCTTTCCCGCAATTTTTAAAGAAGTACACGGCGAAAATCGCCAAGAATTTGACCCAAGTACGCATTGAAGCGTGCGGCGGCAGCGCCATCAATCACGCGGTGATCCCAGGTCAGAGACAAAGGCAGCATAAGGCGCGGCACAAACTGTTTGCCATCCCAAACTGGTTCTTGCGTGCTCTTGCACACGCCCAAGATAGCTACTTCAGGCGCGTTGATGATGGGGGTGAAGTATTTACCACCAATGCCACCCAAGCTTGAGATGGTGAAGGTAGCGCCCGTCATTTCTGCAGGCCCCAATTTGCCATCACGGGCTTTCTTGGCCAACTCACCCATTTCCTGGCTGATTTGCAAGATGCCTTTTTTGTCGGCATCGCGAATCACGGGCACCATCAAGCCATTGGGCGTGTCTGCTGCAAAGCCAATGTGCCAATAGTTTTTGTAGACGATGGCATCGCCATCCAAAGAGCTGTTGAACTCAGGGTATTTTTTCAAGGCAGCAACACAAGCCTTGATCAAGAAAGCCAACATGGTGACCTTCACGCCAGACTTTTCATTTTCCTTGTTGGTTGACACACGGAAAGCTTCCAAGTCAGTGATATCAGCATCGTCGTGGTTGGTGACGGCGGGAATCATGATGGCGTTGCGCAACAAATTGGCACCGCTGATCTTCTTGATGCGGCCCATTTCTTTGCGTTCAATGGGACCAAATTTGGCGAAGTCTACTTTGGGCCAAGGAATCAAGCCCAGTGCAGCACCATCGCCACCTGCGGGGGCTTTGTCCGCTTGAGCTTTGGTTTGCATGGCACCTGCCATCACGGCTTTGGTGAAGGCTTGTACATCGTCTTGTGAAATTCGACCTTTGGGGCCATTGCCCTTCACTTCTTCCAAAGGCACGCCCAATTCGCGTGCAAATTTGCGCACCGAAGGTGAGGCATGAGGCAAGCCAAGTGTTGGAGCGCCGGGGTTGTGTGCAGGTGCAGCAGCGACAGTCGAAGATGTCACTAACACCGTAGCAACATTGGAGGGTGCTGCAACGGGCTCAGATTGAATTGCAGGCGCAGTCGCTGGTGCAGCAACAGCAGGCACCTCAGCAGGAGCAGATACAGCCCCACTGGCTTCCAACACCAACACCACCGAACCCTGTTTAACTTTGTCACCCAACTTCACACGCAGCTCTTTCACCACGCCAGCTGTTGACGAGGGAATTTCCATCGATGCTTTGTCCGACTCAACTGTGATCAATGATTGCTCGCCTTTGATGGTGTCACCCACCTTGACCATCAATTCAATCACGGTGACTTCATCGAAATCACCGATGTCTGGAACTTTGACTTCTACCAATGCCATGTGTGTCTCCAATTCTTTTGATCAAGCGTACAAAGGATTGACCTTGTCGGTCTTGATGCCGTATTGCTTCAAAGCCTCAGCGACTTTGGCCACAGGCACGGCGCCCTCTTCGCTCAATGCTTTGAGGGCAGCCACAACGATGTAATGGCGGTTGATTTCAAAGTGCTCGCGTAATTTGCTGCGGAAATCGCTTCGACCAAAACCATCGGTCCCTAACACCTTGAAAGTGCGGCCTTTTGGAATGAAGGAGCGAATTTGTTCTGCGTAGTTTTTCATGTAGTCGGTGGATGCAATGACGGGGCCATCGAATTTGGCCAATTGCTGAGCCACAAACGGCACGCGCGGCACCTCCAAGGGGTGCAACATATTGAAGCGCTCGGCGTCTTGGCCGTCGCGGGTCAGTTCGTTGAAACTTGGGCAACTCCAGACATCGGCTGCAATGCCCCAGTCTTTGGCGAGCAACTCCTGCGCAGCCAAAGACTCTCGCAGAATGGTGCCAGAGCCCATGAGTTGAACGCGCGTTTTGTTTTTACCACCGGCCTTGCACAAGTACATGCCCTTGATGATTTGTTCTTCCGTGCCGGCTGTTAACCCTGGCATGGGGTAGTTTTCATTTAACAAGGTGATGTAGTAATACACATTGTCTTGTTTCTCCACCATGCGTTTTAAGCCGTGGTGCAAGATGACGCCTACTTCGTGTGCAAAAGTGGGGTCGTAGCTGATGCAGTTTGGAATGGTGCCCGCCAAAATATGGCTGTGACCATCTTCATGCTGCAAGCCTTCGCCGTTCAATGTGGTGCGGCCAGAAGTACCACCTAACAAGAAGCCGCGCGCCTGCATGTCGCCCGCAGCCCAAGCCAAATCGCCTATGCGCTGAAAACCAAACATGGAGTAGTACACATAGAAAGGCACCATGATGCGGTTGCTGGTGGAATAGCTGGTGGCTGCTGCAATCCAGCTGGACATACCGCCGGCTTCGTTAATGCCCTCTTGCAAAATCTGACCCGCTTTGTCCTCTTTGTAATACATCACTTGGTCTTTGTCGACCGGTGTGTATTGTTGACCCGCAGGGTTGTAAATTCCGACTTGGCGAAACAAACCTTCCATACCAAAAGTACGCGCTTCGTCTACCAAAATAGGCACGACGCGGGGGCCTAAGGCTTGGTCACGCAAAAGTTGTGTGAGAAAACGCACGTAAGCTTGTGTGGTGGAGATTTCACGGCCTTCAGCCGTGGGCTCCATCACAGACTTAAACACGTCCAACGAAGGCACAGTAAAGCTTTCATCGGCTTTGGTGCGGCGGTGCGGCAAGTAACCACCCAGGGCCTTGCGGCGCTCATGCAGGTAACGCATCTCTGGCGTGTCGTCTGCTGGCTTATAGAAAGGCACGTTGGCCAACTCACTGTCGGGCACAGGAATATTAAAGCGATCGCGCATGTAGCGAACGTCCTCGTCTGACAGCTTCTTGGTTTGGTGAACGTTATTTTTGCCCTCACCCACTTTGCCCATGCCAAAACCTTTGACAGTTTTGATGAGCAATACCGTAGGTTGGTTTTTGGTGTTTACAGCTTGGTGGTATGCCGCGTACACTTTTTGGGGATCGTGACCGCCGCGTTTTAAAGACCAAATTTCCTCGTCGCTCATGTGTGACACCATCTCAAGGGTACGTGGATCACGACCGAAGAAATGTTTGCGAACGTAGGCACCATCATTGGCTTTGAAAGCTTGGAAGTCGCCGTCCAACGTGTCCATCATGATCTTGCGCAGGGCACCGTCTTTGTCGCGAGCCAAGAGCTTGTCCCACTCGCTGCCCCATAACAGCTTGATGACGTTCCAACCAGAACCGCGGAATTCACTTTCAAGTTCTTGAACAATCTTGCCGTTGCCACGGACCGGTCCATCCAAACGCTGCAGGTTACAGTTCACGACAAAGATCAAGTTGTCAAGATTCTCACGAGCGGCCAATCCGATAGCACCCAAAGATTCCACTTCGTCCATTTCGCCATCACCGCAGAAAACCCAGACTTTGCGGTTTTCGGTGTTGGCAATGCCCCGAGCATGCAAGTACTTTAAGAAGCGCGCTTGGTAAATGGCCATCAAAGGGCCAAGGCCCATGGAGACTGTAGGGAACTGCCAAAACTCAGGCATTAATTTGGGGTGCGGATAACTGGACAATCCTTTGCCATCAACTTCTTGGCGGAAGTTGAGCAACTGCTCTTCTGTCAGTCTGCCTTCAAGGTAGGCACGAGCGTAAACACCGGGCGAGACGTGACCTTGGATGTACAAGCAGTCACCTCCGTGATTTTCACTTTCGGCATGCCAGAAATGATTGAAACCAGCGCCAAACATGTGCGCCAATGAGGCAAAGGAGCCAATGTGACCGCCCAAATCACCACCGTCTTCAGGATTGTGGCGGTTGGCCTTGACCACCATGGCCATGGCATTCCATCGCATGTAAGAGCGAAGCCGCTCTTCTATTTCAATGTTGCCAGGGCAATGAACTTCCTGATCAGGTTCGATGGTGTTCACATAACCTGTATTGGCGGAAAACGGCAGGTCAATGCTGCTCTGACGAGCGTGCTCTAAAAGTTGTTCTAACAAGAAGTGCGCGCGTTCTCCACCTTCTTTTTCGATCACGGCGGACAGTGCGTCCATCCATTCACGGGTTTCGATGGCATCCAAGTCTGAGAGGATGTGATTAGGCTGAAAAGCTGACATGTTTGTCTCCTATGAAGGCCATGATGACTCTACTTTCCCAAATTCTCTCACAATATTCACATTATTTCAAATGGCGATTATTGATTTCATATTACGAAATTTAAAGTAAGGTGTTTACCCTAAACTTACGGCTATGAAGCCCCAAAATGTTACAAAAGTAATTAAAGCCATTAAGCCGGTATCTTTGTGGCGACGTTGGTGGAAACGTCAAAACCCAATCAAACAAGACAGGTTTGCAACACTCGCCCCGATTGCTGCTGTGTTGTTGTTTTTCAGCGCCATTTCTTTCTCATTCTGGTACTTAAAAATCGAAGAAGCCGATCGAGAACAAGAAGCCGTCAAGCGAGATGTCGAATACAGCCAGCAAAGGTTAAGGCTAAGGTTGTTGGAGCGACAAGAACAAATCATGCGCTTGGCACGTGATGTCTCAAACAAAGACGTTGACCTGAAAGAGTTCTCGCGACGTGCTGAAGCATTGGTCCTCAAAAATCCAGAAGTTAAAACCATCGCATGGATCGATGATCGCCGCAAAGTTTTGGCCAGCGAAACTGCCCCGAGTGTCCTGATCAGTCAAAAATGGCGCGTTGGCGAGGTTTTAAAGTGGGGAGAATCTGAAAATAGCTACACCCTCGCTCGAGACTTGATGCAACCCATTTATTCTCAAGAAGATGATGGGGGTCTCTCAATTGGCAACAACTCAACAGGTCAAGAAAATTACGCCAAAAACGTTGTCCTCCAACTCCATACACCCCTGACCAATGCGCAGGGGCGTTTCAATGGCGTGATCATGGCTGAATATGCGGTCGAAAGCTTGTTGCGATACGGCGTCCCAAGCGAGATATCTGCCAAGTATGCGGTTTCATTGCTAGACAGTGATGGCAATCTGGTTGCGGGTCAGTCAATTCCTAAACGAAATAGCCTAAGAGGTCTGATTCCTGGCTTTTCGATGCAAAACAATGAATTCGAAGTGCCCGTATCGCCTGTCGGTAATGGACTCATTCTGAGAGCTCAGGCTTGGCGTACTTCTCAAGACCTGGTTGGTAACGGATTTTTTTGGGTCATCGGCTCCCTCAGTTTGCTCACCGCATGGATGCTGATTGCCAACTGGCGTCACACTCGCAAGCGACAACAAACTCAAAAAGAGTTGATTGCCGAAACCAATTTTCGGCGCGCCATGGAAAACTCCATCCTGACTGGCATGCGGGCCCTGGACTTGGAAGGTCGAATCAGTTATGTCAATTTAGCGTTCTGCCAAATGACCGGTTGGCAAGAACAAGAATTGATAGGGTCTGTTGCACCATACCCTTACTGGCCAGATGAAGACAAAGAATTCTTGATGGCACGCTTGGAGGAAGAGCTTAGCGGCAAACAAACAGCTGGTGGCTTCCAAGTCAGGGTCAAACGCAAAAACGGCAGCATTTTTGACGCCCGACTTTACGTCTCTCCCCTGATCGATGCCAATGGCAAACAAACCGGCTGGATGACCTCGATGACGGACATCACAGAGCCCAATCGCGTCAGGGAACAATTGGCGGCCTCCTATGAACGTTTCACCATCGTGCTGGAAGCCCTGGACGCATCTGTTTCAGTAGCGCCCCTTGGCAGCGCAGAATTACTGTTTGCCAACAAGTTGTATCGACAATGGTTTGGCACGGACACTATGGGCCATTTGAATTTGGTTGAAACAGCTGGCATGCTGGACATCAGAAACTCAGAAACCGAAATGGACGATGTCGATGCTTTGGCGGGCTTGCCTACAGAAAGTCTCACGGTGGCACCTGCTGAACGCGCTGAGATTTATTTGGTGCATCTGGCCAAATGGCTAGAAATCCGCACCCGTTATATCAACTGGGCCGATGGACGACTTGCCCAATTGGTCATTGCCACAGACATCACAGCTCGCAGGCAGGCTGAAGAGTTGTCATCCCAACAAGCAGAACGAGCGCAAAACGCCAGTCGACTTATCACCATGGGCGAAATGGCATCGAGCGTGGCTCACGAACTCAACCAACCACTGACTGCCATTACCAACTATTGCAACGGCTTATTGTCCCGAATCAAAGGAAAGCAAATTGAAGAAGCCGATCTGATTTGGGCCTTAGAAAAAACCTCTCACCAAGCCCAGCGCGCAGGTCAAATCATTCACCGAATTCGCTCCTTTGTGAAAAGAAGTGAGCCCAATCGAACCCCTTCCTCTGTCGTCAACATGGTCAATGAAGCGGTTGAATTGGCAGAAATTGAACTTCGCCGCCGCAATGTTCGTTTGTCGCATTACGTTGCAGCACGTTTGCCTCAACTTAGCGTGGATCCTATCTTGATTGAACAAGTTTTAATCAATTTGATGAAAAACGCGGCAGAGTCAATTGACAACGCGGAACGCCCAATTGGCCGTCGACATGTGGAATTAAGGGTCGTTCCCAAGGTCTTGGACACGCAAAATATTGTCCATTTCTCGGTCAGTGACACTGGAAAAGGCTTGCCACCACAGGTCATGGAACGCCTTTACGAGGCTTTCTTTTCCACCAAAGACGAGGGCATGGGCATTGGACTCAACCTGTGCCGAACGATTGTCGAATCGCACTTGGGCAGAATCACGGCTGAGAACCTCTACAATGCCGACGAAGTTGTTGGTTGTTGCTTCTCCTTCTGGATACCTGTGACGGCCAACTGAAACATTGAATTAGCAAGTAAAACTGGGAACCACCATGAGTTTGATACCCAAAAAAGGAACTGTTTATGTTGTCGATGACGATGAAGCAGTTCGCGACTCTCTGCAGTGGCTCTTAGAGGGCAAAGATTACCGCGTCAGGTGTTTTGACTCAGCAGAGTCATTTCTCAGCCGTTACGACCCTCGTGAGGTGGCTTGCCTGATCGTCGATATCCGGATGGGCGGTATGACAGGCCTAGAACTTCAGGACAAATTGGTTGAGCGCCGCTCACCTCTTCCTATTGTCTTCATCACTGGCCACGGTGATGTGCCTATGGCCGTTGACACCATGAAAAAAGGCGCTATGGACTTTATCCAGAAGCCCTTCAAGGAAGATGATTTGGTCAACTTGGTTGAGCGCATGCTAGACAGCGCTCGCGAGTCTTTTTCTGATCACCAAAATGCTGCCAATCGCGATGCCCTGCTCTCCAAACTTACAGGCCGTGAAGCGCAAGTGCTTGAGCGCATCGTGGCCGGCCGTTTGAACAAACAAATTGCCGACGATCTGGGCATCAGCATCAAAACCGTTGAAGCCCACCGTGCCAACATCATGGAAAAGCTCAACGCCAACACCGTTGCCGATTTGCTGAAAATTGCTTTGGGACAAACCGCCCCCAAGAGCTAAAAACAGTTTAGCCTTTACCAGGTCCCTCTGAACGCCCGTGACACACCAACTCGCGGGCGTTTTTACTTGAAGATATCATTTCAATGACTTTGAAACCTAGCAACCCATGACAGCCCAAAAAATAGACGGCAATGCCCTCTCCCAAAAGTTGCGAGCAGAAGTCACTCTGCGAACCACGGCCCTCAAAGCGAAGGGCATCACCCCTGGCTTGGCCGTTATTTTGGTTGGCGAAAACCCAGCCAGCCAAGTCTATGTGCGCAACAAGGTGAAGGCCTGCGAAGACAGTGGCCTGCACTCCATCTTAGAAAAGCATCCTGCCTCCCTGACAGAGGCTGCATTGCTAAATCGAATCAAAGCACTTAATCAAGACACAAGCATTCACGGCATCTTGGTACAACTGCCCTTACCAGAGCACATTGATGCACAAAAAGTGATCGAAGCCATATCGCCCGCCAAAGATGTCGATGGCTTTCACATTGCAAGCGCAGGCGCGTTGATGACGGGCATGCCTGGTTTTTGGCCATGCACGCCCTCTGGCTGCATGAAGATGCTGGAGAGCATTGGGTATGAACTGAAAGGCAAGCATGCCGTCGTGATTGGCCGAAGCAACATTGTTGGCAAGCCCATGGCCTTGATGCTTTTGCAAAAGAATGCCACTGTCACCATCTGTCACAGCGCAACCCAAGATTTGAAAGCCATCACGCTACAGGCCGATGTCATTGTGGCGGCCGTTGGCAAACGAAACATCCTAACGGCGGACATGGTTAAGCCAGGCGCCGTAGTGCTAGATGTAGGCATGAACCGCAATGAAGAAGGCAAGCTTTGCGGTGATGTAGATTTTGTCGGTGTTGAACAAGTGGCGGGCTACATCACACCCGTGCCGGGCGGCGTTGGCCCTATGACCATTACCATGCTGTTGATCAACACACTAGAAGCCGCCGAGCGCATTTAAGCCACCGACTTTTCTTTTTAAGATTTAATCAGACCCTGAATCATGAACACTTCATTGCCCAACCCCTTGCTTCAAACAGGTGGCTTGCCCTTGTTTGATCAGATCAAACCTGAGCACGTCAATCAGGCCCTAGATGAGCTGCTGATTTCAAGTTCAAAAGCATTAGAGCTTGTGACTGCATCTGACTTTCCCTCGGACTGGCATGCCATTTCGAAAGTCCTTGATGTTTGCATCGAAAAATTAAGCACGTCGTGGGGCGCTGTCAGTCATTTGAACCATGTGGCAGACACGCCAGAGTTGCGAGCAGCGTACAACGATGCGCTTCCAAAGGTCACAGAATTCTTGACGCGATTGGGTTCTGACGAAAGGCTTTATGCCAAATACAAAGCTGTCAATGCAGAGCAACTCGATGCATCCCAAAAGCAGGCTTTGAAAAATGCACTTCGCAACTTTGTGCTTGGTGGCGCTGATCTTCAAGGCGAAGCCAAAACACGTTATTCCGCTATTCAAGAACGAATGGCCGAGCTGAGTCAGAAATTCAGCGAGAACGCCTTGGATGCAACAGATCGGTTTTCACTTTTTGTCTCAGAAGCAGATCTGGCAGGTGTGCCACAGGACGTCATACAGACAGCGCGTACAGCTGCCGAGAAAGACGGTCAAGAAGGCTACAAACTCAGCTTGAAAATGCCCTGCTACTTGCCTGTAATGCAGTTTGCAACAAGCAGTGATTTAAGACAAAAACTTTACCGGGCCTACGTCACGCGTGCTTCCGATCAAACCGATGCCGAATTTGCAAGCCTAGACAACAGCGAACTGATCCAAGAAATATTGCAGCTTCGCCAAGAAGAAGCACTGATACTGGGCTATCAAAATTATGCTGAAGTTTCAGTGGCCACCAAGATGGCTGACTCGCCTGCCAAGGTCATTTCTTTTCTTCGAGATTTGTCCCAAAGAGCCCGCCCGTTTGCAGAGAAAGACTTGGCAGACATGCGGCAATTCGCCAGCGAGCATTTGAATTTAAAGAACCCACAAGCTTGGGATTGGCCCTACATTGGCGAAAAACTGAAAGAAGCCCGATACAGCTTCAGCGAACAAGAAGTGAAGCAATATTTCACAGCGCCTAAAGTTCTGCAGGGCTTGTTCAAAATCATTGAAACATTGTTTGAAGTTAGCATCCACGATGACAAAGCCCCTGTGTGGCACCCGGCTGTCAGTTTCTACCGCATCGAGAGAAATGGTCAATTGGTGGGTCAGTTCTACCTTGACCAGCCCGCACGTGCAGGCAAACGCGGTGGCGCATGGATGGATGATGTTCGCGCACGTTGGCTAAGACCAGACAACGGGCAACTGCAAACCCCAGTGGCCCACTTGGTCTGCAATTTTGCAGAAGGTGTCGATGGCAACCCCGCCTTGCTGACGCACGACGATGTCATTACCCTGTTCCATGAATTTGGACATGGCCTGCATCACATGCTGACACAAGTGAATGAGCGCGATGTGTCGGGTATCAGTGGTGTGGAATGGGATGCCGTTGAGTTACCCAGCCAATTCATGGAAAACTTTTGTTGGGAGTGGTCTGTGTTAAAGCACATGACCTCTCATGTCACAACAGGCGCACCCTTGCCGCGCGAATTGTTTGACAAAATGGTGGCTGCCAAAAACTTCCAAAGCGGCTTGCAAACACTGCGGCAAATTGAGCTGGCTTTGCTTGACATGTTGCTGCACAGTGAACACAAGCCCGCAGAAACATTCATGACCGTTTTGGAAAAAGTCCGGGCTGAAGTTGCCGTCATTCAGGCCCCTGCCTTCAACCGCTGGGCACACACCTTCAGCCACATCTTTGCAGGCGGCTATGCCGCGGGTTATTACAGCTACAAGTGGGCTGAAGTCTTGTCTGCCGATGCCTACGCTGCCTTTGAAGAAACCGCTCAGTCAGATGGCTCCCCCAGCCTAGAAACAGGGAGACGCTACAGACAGGCTATTTTGGAGGCCGGTGGTAGTCGCCCTGCTTTGGAATCATTCATTGCTTTTAGAGGTCGTGAGCCCTCCATCAATGCCTTGCTTAGGCACCAAGGCATGGCCGCCAAAGGATGACTTAAAACTTCAGCGTCTTCACGCCCGCTGAAGTACCCAACAAACAAACGTGGGCTTTTTGGTATGCAAAAACGCCCACAGTGACCACCCCAGGCCATTGGCTTACTTCGGCTTCAAAAGCCACAGGATCAGTGATTTGCAGGCCCTTCACATCCAAGATGTGTTGTCCATTGTCTGTGACCAATGCCTGTCCGTCCTTCGTGCGCACTTGAGCTTGCCCTCCCATGCTTGCAAACTGCGCGATGATGCGAGCGCTGGACATGGGGATGACCTCTACAGGCAGAGGAAAAGCGCCCAACACTGAAACCAGTTTAGATTCGTCGGCAATGCAAACAAATACCTTAGACTGCGCCGCAACAATTTTTTCACGCGTGAGCGCCGCGCCGCCGCCCTTCACCATATGACCTTGGCCATTGATTTCATCGGCGCCATCAATGTAGACAGCCAACTCGACCACCTCATTGCTGTCCAAAACGGGAATGCCCAAGGCCTTTAAACGCGCTGTGGAAGCTTCAGAACTGGACACGGCCCCTTTGATTTGATCTTTCATCGAAGCCAATGCCTCGATGAATTTATTCACAGTAGAGCCTGTGCCAACGCCCACAATTTGGTCGGGCACGACATATTGAAGCGCAGCCTGACCGACCAGGGCTTTGAGTTCGTCTTGATTCATAGGGTTTATTTGAGACAATGCTTGAATTGAATGAGATTATCCAATGTCCCTGAACCTTTACCCACTGGCGCGCACCTTTTTATTCAACTTAGATCCTGAGACTGCCCACGATCTCACCTTGAATCAGTTGGCACAAACGCAGAATACATTTCTGGACAGGGCCTACCGACAGCCTTGGATTGCCGACCCCATTCAATTGGCTGGCCTGACTTTTCCCAATCGCGTTGGCATGGCGGCAGGACTTGATAAAAATGCAAGGTGCATTGATGGTCTGGGTGCCATGGGCTTTGGTTTTGTTGAGGTGGGCACAGTCACGCCTTTGCCGCAACCCGGTAACGAGAAACCCCGCATGTTCAGACTGCCCGAAGCCAAGGCTTTGATCAACCGACTGGGTTTTAACAACCAAGGGCTAGAAGCGTTTGTGGCCAATGTGAAAAAGTCTAAGTTCAGAAGTCAAGGTCGATTGCTGGGCTTGAACATTGGCAAGAATGCAAGCACCCCCATTGAGCGAGCCACCGACGACTATCTCATTGGATTGAGTGGTGTGTACGAGCATGCCGATTATGTGACAGTGAACATCTCAAGCCCCAACACCAAAAACCTGCGCTCCTTGCAAACCGATGAAGCGCTGGATCAACTCTTGTCAGCCTTGAACGAACGCAAAATGGCCTTAGCAGACACCCATCAAAAACGCGTGCCTGTCTTTCTCAAAATAGCCCCCGACTTAGACGATGCGCAGGTGGCCGTCATTGCCCAAAGTCTTGTCAAACACCAAATGGATGGCGTGATTGCAACCAACACCACTTTGTCTAGAGATGCTGTGAAAGGCATGCCGCACTGTGATGAAGCAGGTGGCTTGTCGGGCTCGCCTGTTTTGGCAGGAAGCAACCGCGTCATTCGCTTGTTGCGTCAGCACCTAGGCACACAGTTTCCCATCATTGGCGTGGGCGGCATTTTGAGTGGCTACGATGCCGTCAGCAAAATTGAAGCGGGCGCTGATGTCGTGCAAATTTACACAGGCCTCATTTACAAAGGACCTGCTTTGGTTCATGAAGTGGCCAAGGCCCTGAAGCAGACCTCTCACAATTAAGGACCGGGCAAACTCAGTGTTTCAGGGCCTGCGAAACTTCATGGGCAATGGCCAATGAACTGGTCAGACCCGGAGATTCAATGCCCAGCAAGTGAACCAAACCCGGCACGCCATGTGACGCTGGCCCCATGATGCAAAAGTCGGCAGCCTTCTCATGGGGCGCATTGATTTTGGGACGAATGCCAGCATAAGAAGGCATCAGAGCGCCATCTTTGAGGCCTGGCCAATATTTGCGAACCTCGGCATAAAAAGCATCACCTCGGCTGGGGTTGACATCCAAATCATCGGGCGATTCGACCCACTCCACGTCGGGTCCAAACTTGGCTTGGCCTGCCATGTCCAAAGTTAAGTGCACCCCCAAACCTGCCGCCTCAGGAACCGGGTAAATCAATCTTGAAAAGGGCGATCTTCCCGTGAGGCTGAAGTAGTTGCCCTTGGCGTAATAAGCCAGTGGCAGTTGCGCCAAATTGGATCCCGCAAACTGACGCGCGACCTGGGGGGCTATCAGGCCTGTTGAATTAATCACTTGGTCGGCTAAAAGTTCAGTGCCATCCGCAGTGCGAACGATGAACTGCGTTTGCCCCGCCTCGTGCACAACCTGGGCTGACAAAAATTGAGAATTGAGCGCCAACATGCCGCCTGCATTTTCAAAATCGCCCAAGTAACTCAGCATCAAGGCATGACTGTCAATAATGCCTGTGCCAGGAGACCACAACGCGGCCTCACATTGCAAGGAGGGCTCCATGGCCTGGGCTTGGGTTGCCGTCAACAAGCTCAATTGATCGGCACCCAAAACGCCATTGGCATCGGCCTTGGCTTGAATGGAAGCCAATTGGGCAACTTGGGATGCAGAGGTGGCCACGATCAATTTACCGCACTGTTTGTGGGGTATGTGGCGCTCTTGGCAATAGCCGTACAGCAATTTTCGGCCTTGGACGCAAAGCTTGGCTTTCAAAGAACCCGCTGGGTAATAAATGCCTGCGTGAATGACTTCGCTGTTGCGAGAGCTAGTGCCTGTTCCAAAAGCGTCTGCCGCCTCCAAGAGCAACACCTCACGGCCTTCCAGTGCCAACTGACGTGCCACGGCCAAGCCAACCACGCCGGCCCCTAAAACAACGGTTTGAATTCGATCCATGCCCTATTCTCGCTGACACACGCACGACAGTTCAAATGGATTCTTACAGGCAAACTACTTTTTTTAAAAAATCAAGCCCATCCACCAAGGAGACCCATGAAGCTGTTCAACTTACACAACAAAGTGGCCATTGTCACAGGCGCAAGTCGAGGCATAGGCCGATCTATCGCCTTTCAATTGGCTCGCGCCGGCGCCAAGGTCGTGATCTCAAGCCGAAAGCAAGAAGCCTGTGAGGCCGTGGTCCAGGAAATTCAAGCGGAAGGCGGCACGGCCATGGCCATCAGCGCCAGCATTGCCATCAAAGAACAACTGCAGAACTTGGTGCAAAAAACCCGCGATGCTTGGGGCCCCATTGATATTTTGGTTTGCAATGCTGCCAGCAATCCTTACTACGGCCCCACCACGGGCATGAGCGATGAAATCTTCAACAAGGTCATGCACAACAACGTCTTGTCTAGCTCGTGGCTTTGCACCATGGTCTATCCGGACATGAAAGCTAAAAAGGATGGCGCCATTGTGTTGGTCTCATCGGTGGGCGGCTTACATGGCTCAGCGGTCATAGGCGCGTACAACATTTCCAAAGCCGCCGACATGCAATTGGCACGCAACTTGGCGGTTGAATGGGGTCCCGACAACATCCGCGTCAATTGCATCGCACCCGGCCTCATTCGTACAGCCTTTGCCAAGGCCCTCACGGACGATCCTGTCAAAGCGGGCATGGTCGAAAATGAAACACCCTTGCGCCGAATTGGCGAGCCAGATGACATTGGCGGTATTGCGGTTCTATTGGCCAGCGCCGCCGGCAAGTACATCACGGGTCAAACCATTGTGGCCGATGGCGGCATGATGATTAGATGATCTGGTTTTTTCAACAAAAAAGCCCAGGGCACTGCGCTGGGCTTTTTTTGTGGTGAGGCGGTATCAGAAACAACTGATTCCGCCTCGAATTCAATTAAGCAAAATTGGCTTCTGCAAAAGACCAATTGACCAATTTGTCCAAGAATGTCTCAACAAACTTGGGGCGCATGTTGCGGTAGTCGATGTAGTAGGCGTGCTCCCATACGTCTACAGTTAAAAGGGCTTTGTCGCCCGTTGTTAAAGGTGTGCCTGCGGCGCCCATGTTGACAATGTCAACGCTGCCGTCAGCCTTCTTGACCAACCAAGTCCAACCTGAACCAAAGTTGCCCACCGCGCTTTTCACAAAGGCTTCTTTGAAAGCAGCGTATGAGCCAAATTTGGCATTGATGGCTGCAGCCAAAGCACCTGTGGGCTCGCCACCGCCGTTTGGCTTCATGCAATTCCAGAAGAAGGTGTGGTTCCAGATTTGAGCAGAGTTGTTGTAAATGCCACCGCTGGATTTCTTGATGATTTCTTCCAAAGACATTGATTCAAACTCAGTGCCTTTTTGTAAATTGTTCAAATTCACGACGTAAGCATTGTGGTGCTTACCGTGGTGAAATTCCAAAGTTTCTTGGCTGTAGTTGGGTGCCAATGCGTCAATGGCATAGGGCAATGCTGGCAGGGTGTGTTCCATGAGTTCCTCGTTAAAGTGCAGTAAAAATCTAATCGGCTATTGTAGGTCGATCGGCTTTGCTTGTCTGTGAATTCCATGCAATAGGCACAGCATGTCTGGGGTTGACATGGGGCCCTCTGGTCAAAGCGCTATTTGACTTGCAGATTCACCTGCCCATCGGCCAAGCTGGCCGTGACGGATTGGTTTGCTTGAAAGTCACTGGCATGCGTGAGGGCTCGGCCCTTGTCATCGGTCAGCCAGGCATAACCGCGCTCCAAAACCAAGTGCGGATCTAGCAGCCCCAATCGGGTGCCCATGTTCAAGTTGCGCTGATGGTGCAACTGAAGATTTTGCTGAAGAAGCCTTGGTAAATGTTCTGAATGTCTAGAAAGCATTTGCTTTTGAGCTTGTACCTGAGATTTAAATCCGTATTGAAGCGACTGGTGCATGCGCATCAATTGCGCAGTTTGGTCCTTCAAACGGCTGGATGGCCGCCCAAGCCGATTGGCAATCCAGTCTAGCCTTTGGCTCAAGCGGTCTAGGCTGGTGTTCAGCGCATCAGCAAGTGCGTTTTGCAGAAGCTGGCAATCGGCCAGAAGCTGAGCGCCTTCGGTTGCGACCAATTCGGCTGCAGCTGTTGGCGTAGGCGCTCGCAAGTCGGCCACAAAGTCTGTCAAAGTGAAGTCGGTTTCATGGCCGACGCCTGAAATAATGGGAATGGGACAAGACGCAACAGCCCTGACCAAGGCTTCGTCATTGAAAGCCCACAAATCTTCCATAGAACCACCACCGCGAACCATCAAGATGACATCGATCGACAAGGGCTGCGTGGAAAAAGACCCCTGCCAACTGACCAGCTTTTTCAAGCTTTGAAGCAACTCTGAAGGCGCGTTGATACCTTGTACAGAAGCTGGCCCCACTATGACAGGAATATGAGGCACACGCCTTTGCAATGCGCTCACCACGTCATGCAAAGCTGCTGCGCCCAGTGAGGTAATGACACCAATGGCACGTGGTTGAGCGGGAATAGCTCGTTTGCGCGAAGCATCAAACAGGCCCTCGGCTTCCAAGTTGGCTTTGAGTTTCAAAAACTGCGCAAACAAATCACCCTGTCCCGCTCTTTGCATGGTTTCCACAACCAACTGCAAATCGCCCCGCGCTTCATACACCCCCAGCTTGCCTCTGAGTTCCACCATTTCGCCATCTTTGGGCATGAAGCCTAAAGCACTGGCGGCCCTTTTGAACATGGCACAGCGTATTTGCCCGCTATCGTCCTTCAGATTGAAATAGCAGTGACCGCTGGCCGCCCTAGAGAAGCCAGATATCTCTCCCTTGACCGCAACAGGGTTGAACCTCGCATTCAATGTGTCAGCAATTGCAAGGCAAAGTGCCCCAACTGACCAAACACGGGGCGCAGAATCTAATCGCATCATGAAAAAACCTTATTTTTCGCGGTGTTCAAGGCCATATCAGTTACAAAAGCCAGTATTTTCTTGATCAAACAGTCCACAGCTTGCAATTTACTTGCATTGCGCCGCTACTGTGCAGGCCCAACAGGCATGGTGATGTGTAAGCCATTGATTTAATTAAAAAATTTACTGTATAAAAAATGAGCGCCAGAATAAAATCCAGCATTCATGCGGTTTGCGAGCCTGCGACAGCCATGTTCTTCACAAAGTTATCCACAGAAATGAAGAACAATTCGATCGGCCATAATCAAAACTGAAACCAGAAGTAGAAAGATTGATTTTGTTAAACATCATACAAGCAGCAGGATGGCCCATATGGCCTCTCATTGCATGCTCCATCTTTGCGCTGGCCATTATTTTGGAGCGCCTTTACGCCTTGCAAAGCACCAAGGTCTTGCCTGAACATGCTTTGCAACGCGCCATCGACAGTACCCAACAGGGGTTTCCAAGCGTCGCCAGCATACAAGAGATTGCCCAAATGGGTGCCATTGGACCTATTTTTGCCAGCGGTTTACAAACACTTTCTTTGAACCCCCATGCCAGCCACCAAGATGTTCGCGAAAGCATGGAAATGGAAGGTCGCATGGCAGCGCAAGGTTTAGAGCGCTACCTCACCGCTTTGGCCACATTGGCTTCTGCCTCTCCCTTGCTTGGTTTGTTGGGCACGGTCGTTGGCATGATTGAGATCTTTGGGTTACAAACGCCGGGTCAACAACAACCTGCAGAACTGGCGCACGGCATTTCAATTGCGCTTTACAACACGGCTCTTGGCCTGATGGTTGCAATTCCATGCCTCATGGCATGGCGTTTCTTCAAGTCCAAAGTAGACCGTTTGGTTTTGCAAATGGAATGGGCTTCTGAACGGTTTGCCAGACATTTGGCAGCCATGCGTGAGTAAATCAAACTTCGAATGAGTTCATTTTGAAATTTAAAAAGAGCACGGCCATTGAACCCGACATCAATTTGATTCCCTTCATTGATGTGCTTTTGGTTGTTCTCATTTTCTTAATGCTCACCACCACTTGGTCCCGCTTCAACCAGATGAATGTCAGCTTACCTTCCGCCAATGCCCAGGGCTCAACAGATGCCACGCCGTCTTGGGTGGTGGTTGTCAGTTCGCAAGGCACATATGCCGTCAACGGCGCCAAAATTGAAGGACGTACTTTGCAAGACCTTAGCGCGGCCTTGGCTGGACTGCGCAAAACGGATGCGGCACTGATCATCAAAGCCGACGCATCGGCCAGCCACCAATCTGTGGTCAATGTGCTGGAAGCTGCCCGAATGAATGGTGTTGTCAAAATAGCCTTTGCAACTCAAAATTCATCGCAAGCCAACAAACCTTAAACAAGCCATCATGGTCCAGTGGCTGCAACAACTTCCTAAGTATTGGCGCAACCGCAATGCCATCACTTATTTACTTTGGCCTTTAGAAGTCACTTACAAAATTGCATGGCGCTTAAGGCAAGGGGCCATCCGATTGGGTTGGATAGAACAGCATCGCGTCAATGCCACGGTCATTGTGGTGGGCAATGTTGTGGTGGGTGGTGGCGGCAAAACACCTCTCACCATGGCCCTTGTTCAGCGTCTTGTGAAGCAAGGCTTGCAGGTAGGCGTGGTATCTCGCGGATACGGCAGAGCAAACACATCGTTGCAAATTGTGAATGCGCAGAGTTTGGCCACTGATGTAGGCGATGAACCGCTGATGATTTTTCAAAAATGCAATGTGCCTGTGGTTGTAGGCACGCAGCGCGTTGCGGCGGCAAGGCAACTTCTCAATCAGTTCCCCTCCATCAATGTTTTGGTGTGTGACGACGGACTGCAACACATTGCACTGCAACGTGACATCGAAATTTGCGTCATGGATGCAACAGGTTTAGGCAATGGTCATTTGCTGCCAGCCGGGCCTTTGCGAGAACCCTGGCCCCGACAAGTCGATTTGCTTTTACACACACACCAGAGAACATTGCCTGAAGGTTTTGAATCTCGCCGTGAACTCAGCTCGTTTGCTTTGACATCAGATGGCCAACAAGTGCCTATGGCAGACTTGAAATTAAATCCCGTCGAAGTTGTGTCGGGCATCGCCAAACCAGAAGCCTTTTTGGCCATGTTGAAGCAAGGGCAATTTCAAATTCGCCATTCAACAGAACTGCCCGACCACGATAATTTTCAGAAATGGCAACCGTCTCATCCCGAATTGCCGCTTCTTTGCACTGAAAAAGATGCCGTTAAATTGTGGGCTAGGTTTCCGCAAGCGCTTGCAATGCCTTTGGTGTTTGAACCAGAGCCATCATTTTGGGAAGCATTCGATCAACTCTTTCAAAGCCGTCACAGGTATCATTGAGCCATGGACACGAAATTACTAGAACTGTTGGTTTGCCCTGTCACCAAAGGCCCCCTAGATTTGCAGCGCGAACTGCAAGAGCTCTGGTCTCGCAGTGCTCGGCTTGCTTACCCCATCCGCAATGGCATTCCCATCTTGCTAGAAAATGAAGCCCGCACACTGAGTGACGAAGAGTTAGAGCAACTCAAACCGCGCACGCCCTTGGTCTAATTTCTCCTGAAGTGACACATGTCGCAAGCCTATACAGTCATTGTTCCTGCTCGCTTGGCATCCACGCGACTGCCCCATAAACCCTTGGCAGACATCCATGGCTTGCCCATGGTGGTTCGCGTGGCCCAAAGGGCTGCACTTTCCAATGCGTCCCAAGTGGTGGTTGCTGCCGACAGCATTGAAATTGTTCAGGCCTGCCAATCCCATGGAGTTCACGCCATACTTACCCAAGTTGACCATCCAAGCGGCAGTGATCGGCTTGCTGAAGCCAGTGCGCTGTTGGGTTTGAAACCTCATGATGTGGTGGTCAATGTTCAAGGCGATGAGCCTCTTATCAATCCGGAACTTATCAATCAGGTGGCAGAATTACTCGTTCAGCGCCCCTCCGCCAGCATGAGTACGGCAGCCCACGAAATTCACGAGCTAGCCGAGTTCACCAATCCCAATGTGGTCAAAGTGGTCATCGACCAGAGTCAATTGGCGCTCTATTTCAGCCGCGCACCTATCCCTTGGTGGCGAGATGGTTTTGCGAAAGGCATTCAAACCCTGCCACAACCTGCCCCCCTTCGGCATATTGGCATTTACGCGTACCGCGTAGGGTTTTTGCAAAGCTTTCCAACATTGCAAGCTGCACCCATCGAAACGGGTGAAGCCTTGGAGCAATTGCGGGCCTTGTGGCACGGGCACAAAATAGCGGTTCACATCACCCCCGATGTGCCTGGCCCCGGTGTCGATACCCCTGAAGATTTAGAGAGGGTCAGGGCTCTGTACAAACCCTGATCACTGCGCCTTGGATTCGTCAGGTAAAGACTGGCGTACCATGATATTCTCTAACGAAAGCCATCCAAGCCGTGGCGAAAGATTCAACAACTATTCGGGACTTTCATGAGACTCATTCTTTTAGGTGCACCAGGTGCTGGTAAGGGAACGCAGGCCGCATTCATTTGCAACAAGTACGCCATTCCTCAAATTTCTACTGGCGATATGTTGCGCGCTGCTGTCAAAGCCGGAACCCCGCTTGGCTTGCAAGCCAAGGCCGTCATGGAGTCAGGTGGCTTGGTCAGCGATGACCTCATCATCAACCTCGTAAAAGAACGTATTGTCCAAGCCGATTGCGCCAATGGCTTCCTGTTTGATGGCTTTCCACGCACCCTTCCTCAGGCTGATGCCATGAAAGCCGCTGGCGTGAAATTGGACTATGTTCTTGAAATTGACGTGCCCTTCGAGGCCATCATTGAACGCATGAGTGGCCGCCGCTCACACCCTGCTTCTGGCCGCACTTATCACGTCAAATTCAATCCACCAAAAACTGAAGGCAAAGACGACGTCACCGGTGAGCCCTTGGTGCAACGCGAAGACGACAAAGAAGAAACTGTGAAAAAACGTTTGGATGTCTACAGCCAACAAACACGGCCTCTAGTGGCTTACTACTCTGAGTGGGCGAAACGTGAACCACAAGCTGCTCCCCAGTACCGTGCCATCAGCGGCATGGGCTCAGTCGAGGAAATTACCCAGCGTGCTCTGCACGCTTTTGGTTCAACAAAATAACGCATTCACAACTGCAGGCCCAAGCTACTTAGGCTGTGGCTGGTCATGAACTAAGCACAGTGGCTTTGCCGCTCGGACATGATGTCCAGCAGCAAGGCCACTCTGGTTTTAGCAGGGCTTAAAGCCTCGTGCGCATCAAACACATGGCTGCTGGTAGGAACCACAGCACCCTGGTTGCATCGACTGCTTAATCGAATCTGAACCTTTGCCATTTGGGCCCGAACTAAACTTTCCTTCATTTTTGAACTGACGGAGCCATTGCCCGTTCCAGCTATGACCAAACCTTGAACGCCGGCGTTAACCAAAGCATCCACATGTTGGTGGCTTGCGTTGACATAGTTCATGACGATCTCTACCCATGGCCATTGAGCGGCCACAGGAAGGTGAGATACATGCCATCTTAGGTTTGGCAAGGGTTGGGGGAAGTTTTCAAACCACAGAACAGTGTCTTTTTGCACACTGCCTGCAGCACCCGTTTCACCTGAATCAAAAGCATTCAATCTTGTCGGATGTACTTTTTGAACAAACTGACTGTGGTGAATTTCTCCTGCAGCCACAAGCCAAACACCTGGCCCCTTGGTGGTGGCCGCAACCACCAGGGCATCTCTTAAGTTTTGCGGGCCGTCTGCATCTTTGAAATTGGCTGGCCGCATGGCACACGTGAAGACAATGGGTTTTGAATGATTGAGAACCTGAGATAAAAAATAAGCTGTTTCTTCTAAGGTGTCCGTGCCATGCGTCACCACAAGCGCAGCCACGTCGTCTTGGGCTAACCAATGATCACAGCGCTGTGCCAGATGAGTCCATGTTTCAAAGTCCATGTCCTTGCTGTCCAATTGCGCCACTTGTTCAGCCTCAAATTGGCAGGCCGCCAAGACTTGTGGCCAAGGCAATGGGATGCTGCTTGCAGACTTGAGCAGCTCACCAATGCCCCGCTGGGCAGCTTTGTAAGACAAGCCTTCATCGGCAGAGTCAGATTCACCCGCAATCGTGCCACCTGTGCCTAAAACAACAATTTTTTGATTATTTGCTTGCATTTCTAAAAAGACTGGTTAAAAATACAGTAACTGGATAAGAACACAGTTACTTGGCCTCAGACACCTTCAAAGGACTGCATCATGCACGATCAACCTAAGCTCACAGCTAGACAGCAAGAAATTTTGGAACTTATCCAAAAAACCATTGCCGAAACGGGCGCACCGCCTACCCGAGCCGAAATTGCCCAAGTCTTAGGCTTCAAATCGGCCAACGCTGCAGAAGAACACCTTCAAGCCCTGGCCCGAAAAGGCGCCATCGATTTGGTCAGCGGCACATCCAGAGGCATTCGACTCAAAGGCTCGTCCCGCAACAACACGCGCCAATCCACAGACCTTTTCAGCATGCCGCTGCCTGGTTTTGCCCAATTGGCATTGCCACTCATAGGCCGCGTGGCAGCTGGCTCCCCTATTTTGGCCCAAGAACATGTCGACCGCACCTACCACGTCGAAAGCCACCTTTTCCAAGAACAACCCGACTACTTGCTTCGCGTGCGCGGCATGTCCATGCGAGACGCAGGCATCATGGATGGCGACTTGCTGGCCGTCAAAGCCACCAAAGAAGTTCGCAATGGTCAAATTGTGGTGGCCCGCCTCGGCGATGAAGTCACCGTCAAACGCCTGCGCCGTCAAGCAGACCGCATTGAACTTCTTCCAGAAAACCCCGACTACCCCATTATCTTGGTCAACCCAGACGAGCCCTTCGACATCGAAGGCTTGGCGGTCGGCCTTATTCGCAACACGCTCTTGATGTAATCCCAAACTCCCAATTCAGAAGGCTTCCCATGACCATCGCTCTTTTCGGTATTTCTAGCATTTACAACGGCATTCAAAAATTCATGAGTGCAGCAGCTCAACTTGAGGAGACTGCTCCTTTTGCTCAGACACCCTCCATTGCCAACTCACCCAAGACCCACACGCTTGCCAAACAACGTGCCTTAAGAGTTCTTCGTGTCTCTGAACAAGGCGAAACACCCCATTGCGCAGGTCGCATGGTCATTTCAGGCCGCATGTCCGATGTCTGCGCAGAACTTGACAGGCTGGTCGCACTTGAAGCCCAGAAAAAGCCCACCCTCACCCACTGATTTTCGAGGCCCTTGAGGGCTAAATTTCATCCGCCTCCCTTATCGGGGCCTCTAGGCAAGGCACAATAGTGCCTATGAATATTGTGATCCTTGACGACTACCAAGATGTCGTCCGAAAACTAGATTGCGCCGCCAAACTCGACGCCTACAACGCCAAGGTCTACACCAACACAGTCAAAGGTTTGGGGCAGTTGTCTGTTCGCCTTAAAGATGCCGACATCTTGGTCCTTATTCGCGAACGCACCCACCTCAACCGGCAATTGCTTGAAAAACTGCCACGCCTCAAGCTCATTTCCCAAACAGGCGCTGCGGGTTCCCACATTGATTTAGAGGCTTGTTCTGCGCGTGGCATTGCCGTTGCGCAAGGCACTGGATCGCCGTATGCACCGGCCGAATTAACTTGGGCATTGATCATGGCGGCGGCCCGCCGAGTTCCCCAATACATCGGCAATCTCAAACACGGCGCTTGGCAGCAGTCTGGTTTAAAAAGTGCTTCAATGCCAGCCAATTTTGGTTTGGGCACAGTGCTAAGAGGCAAAACCATGGGCATTTGGGGGTACGGAAAAATAGGCCAATTGGTTGCGGGCTACGCCAAGGCTTTCGGCATGCAAGTGGTTGTTTGGGGCAGTGAAGCTTCGCGCGAAAAAGCGGCAACCGACGGCCATATTCCTGCCACCACACGCGAAGCACTTTTTGAGCAAAGCGATGTGCTTTCAGTGCATCTTCGGCTTAACGAAGCAACCCGCGGCATTGTCACCTTGGAAGATCTGTCGCGCATGAAAACCACTGCCATGATTGTCAACACATCGCGCGCCGAGCTCATAGAACCCGATGGGCTCATCAGTGCGCTCAATCGGGGGCGGCCAGGTTTAGCAGCCATCGATGTGTTTGAACACGAACCCATTTTGCAGGGGCATGCGCTGTTGCGATTGGAAAACTGCATTTGTACGCCTCACATTGGTTATGTGGAAAAGGACAGCTACGAGTTGTACTTCGGTGCCGCATTTGACAACGTGGTCAATTTCATCAAAGGCACGCCCACCAACATCGTCAACCCTGGCGCTTTGCAAGTTCGTCGCTAAGAAGCCACAAGTAGACTTTGTCTGCTTGAACATTTAAATCAAATCGCATTCAGATCATGAACATTGCATTCAACAAAGTCGCCGTCATTGGCGCAGGTGCCATGGGACGAGGCATTGCCCAAATTGCAGCGCAAGCGGGAAGTCTTGTTTTCCTCTATGACACCCAAGCAGAAGCCTCGCTTAAAGCCAAAGAGGCCGTGTACCAAGTATGGGACTCACTTGTCGTTAAAGGCCGTCTTGAAGCAGGCACTGTTGCCAATTACAAAACAAATTTGAAAACAGCAAGCAGCTTGCAAGATTTGAAAGATTGCGAGCTAATTGTCGAGGCCATTGTTGAAAGACTCGACATTAAAAAAAGCTTGTTTGTTGAACTAGAGAACCTGGTGCCCGAGACCACAGTGTTGGTCACTAACACCTCCTCACTTTCCGTCACGGCCATCGCTGCAGCCCTGAAGCGACCCGCCCAATTTGCGGGATATCACTTTTTCAATCCTGTGCCATTGATGAAAGTGGTGGAAGTCATTGCAGGCCTCAAAACCAATCCTGAAGTGTGCATTCGGCTGACTGAGTTTGCCAAACAAATGGGTCACACAGCTGTTCAAGCACACGACACACCAGGCTTTATTGTCAACCATGCAGGCCGCGGCTACGGCACTGAAGCTTTGCGCATCGTGTCTGAAGGCGTGGCAGATTTCGCCACCATTGATCGAATTTTAAGAGACCAAGTTGGTTTCAAATTGGGCCCCTTCGAGCTCTTCGATTTGACGGCTTTGGATGTGTCACATCCTGTTATGGAATCAATCTATAACCAGTATTACCAAGAGCCTCGCTACCGCCCTAGCGTCATCACAGCCCAGCGTTTAGCAGGGGGCGTGGTGGGCAAAAAAGTGGGTGAAGGTTTCTACAAATACACAGACGGTAAAGCAGTTGTGGCCCCAGAACCCGCCGTGCCACAAGTTAAAGAGTTTCCGCCTGTTTGGGTCTCTCCTCGTGCCACAAGACGCCTCGAACTTTTACAGCTGCTCAAAGATTTGGGCGCCACCCTTGAAACGGGTGCCTCACCCTCCCCGCACGCTCTAACCCTAGTTGCGCCATTAGGCTTTGATGTCACCACCGTAGCCGTGGTGGAACGCCTGGACCCAGCGCGGACCATTGGCATTGACATGCTGTTTGACGATGCAGCCACCAAGCGACGCGTATTGGCCACCAACCCTGCCACCCGATCTGACATGCGCGATGCAGCACATGCCCTGTTTGCAAAAGATGGGAAAGCTGTCAGCGTGGTGCGTGACAGCGGCGGCTTCATTACCCAACGCGTTGTGGCCAACATCGTGAACATTGCTTCTGACATGTGCCAACAAGGTGTTTGCACACCGCAAGATTTGGACATTGCCGTCACATTGGGCCTTGGCTACCCCTTGGGCCCACTTGCACTGGGTGACAAATTAGGCCCTACCAATGTTTTGGAAGTGCTGTTCAATTTGCAAACCGTCTACGGCGATCCAAGGTATCGCCCAAGCCCATGGTTACGGCGCCGAGGCGCCATTGGCTTGTCCTTACTTCATACCGAGGACTAAATCATGTCAGCTCAACTGCTCAGCACCAGCGAAGGTGCCACCCTCATTCTCACCTTGAGCAATCCCGAACACAAGAATGCGCTTGGCCCAGAAATGTATGCGGCAGGCGTCGAGGCACTGAGCGTGGCCGAGTCAAGCCCTGAAGTTAAAAGCGTGGTCATTACGGGCGAGGGGGCCTTGTTCAGTGCTGGCGGCAACTTGCAAAGACTGAACACCAACCGCCAACAACCACCGGAGCACCAAGCTCAAAGCATCGAAGGCCTGCACAACTGGATAGAGGCCATTCGAACTTTTCCAAAGCCCGTCATTGCAGCGGTTGAGGGCCCGGCAGCAGGCGCAGGATTTTCTTTGGCTTTGGCCTGCGACATGATTGTGGCAGCAAGAAACAGTGTGTTTGTCATGGCTTACAGCAACATTGCGCTATCACCTGATGGCGGCGGCACTTGGAGTTTATCTCGCAGTGTGCCGCGCCAATTGGCCACCGAATTGTTGATGCTAGGCGAGCGCATGCATGCAGAAAGACTTCATCAGTTGGGTGTGGTCAACAGATTGTGTGAACCTGGACAAGCGCTGGGCACAGCCCTTACCCTTGCAAGCCAGTTAAATCAAAAGGCCCACAATGCCTTGACCAGCATCAAGGAGCTGATCAATGAAGCAGATGCCGCTTCCTTTCATCACCAATTGGCTTTGGAGCGCGATCATTTTGTGAAGAATTTGCACCATGTCAACGCAGGCATTGGTATTTCAGCCTTTTTAAACAAAGAAAAACCTCGCTACGAGTAAGACAGGGTCCCTCAGGCGACAAATTTTTGCAACCCAGTCACTCAAAAGACAGACTATGGACGAACCCATTCTTACGATGGAGGAAAGAGAATGCATCAACGCTGGCCGTTGGTTCTCTTCCCTATCACCATCACTCAGGCACGACATACTCCGATGCGCTTACGTCAAACGGTACAAAGACGGCGAACTCATTGCAGCCCGCGGAGAACCGCCGGAGCAGTGGATCGCCTGTGCCAAAGGGGCGGTGCGTGTCAGCTCCACCTCCGTATCGGGCAAGTTGATCACACTCACCTATGTCGAGCCTGGCATTTGGTTTGGCGACGTCTCCATCTTCGACGGCGACAGGCGAACGCACGATGCTTACGCACATGGCGAAACCACCACGCTCAATGTGGCCAAGGCAGATTTCAAGAAAATTCTATCCTCGCACGTCGAGTTGTACGACGCCATGCTGCGCTTGCACGCACGGCGCATTCGACAGCTCTTCGGATTGGTCGAAGACTTGAACACATTGCCACTCCGGGCGCGCTTGGCCAAACAGCTCAACCACTTGGTTCGAAGCTATGGCGTGCCCAGTTTGTCCGATGCCAAAGCCATTCGAATCAGTTTGCAATTGGCGCAAGAAGAGCTCGCTCAGTTATTGGGCGCTTCCAGGCAGCGCGTGAACCAAGAGCTCAAACAAATGGAGCGCGAACATGTCATCAAAATCGAACCCGGTGGCCTCACTGTGCTAGACAGAGAAGCGCTTATCAAAATCGTGGAGTCGGACAACTGAACGCCAGCACCCTGATCCTCACTTCGTTCATCTACAGCGGTAATTGCCATGAGCCAGTTTGATCATTTCGTAGGCACACGCCCAGTCACCGGCACGCATGCCTTTGATGTGCCAGTCCTTGAGCGTTGGCTTGTTGCCAACATGCCTGGATTTGAAGGCCCCCTTAGCGTTGAAATGTTCAAAGGCGGTCAATCGAACCCGACCTACAAACTCATCACGCCCAACTGCGCCTATGTGATGCGCGCCAAGCCCGGTCCTGTGGCCAAACTATTGCCATCGGCCCATGCCATTGAGCGAGAGTTTGCCGTCATGAAAGGCCTTGCCGGTACAGCCGTGCCAGTCGCCAAAATGCATGTGCTTTGCGACGACGAGGCCATCATTGGCCGTGCTTTTTATGTCATGGAGTTTGTAGCTGGCAGAGTTTTGTGGGATCAGTCTTTGCCAGGCATGACCAACAGCCAGCGCGGCGACATCTACGACGAAATGAACCGCGTCATTGCAGCGCTTCACACCGTGAAGTTTGCAGAACAAGGCTTGGCCAATTACGGCAAGCCTGGCAGTTACATTGAACGTCAAATTGGCCGCTGGAGCAAACAGTATGTGGCCTCGCAAACACAGTCCATTCCAGAAATGGACCGCTTGATCGCATGGTTGCCAAGCAACACGCCCAGTAGCGCCAAGGACGAATCTTTGGTCAGCATTGTGCATGGTGACTTTCGCCTAGACAACATGATGTTTCACCCCACTGAGCCCAAAGTTTTGGCGGTGCTTGATTGGGAGCTGTCCACTTTAGGTCATCCACTGGCTGACTTCAGTTACCACTGCATGGCATGGCACATCAAGCCAGGGTCATTCCGCGGCATTGGCGGCTTAGATCACAAAGCATTGGGCATTCCAGAAGAAGCCGAGTACATCCAACGTTATTGCCAACGCACTGGCTTCACCACACCCGAGAAACTGGCACTCGATTGGAATTTCTACATGGCCTACAACCTGTTCCGCATCGCAGCCATTTTGCAAGGCATTGCCAAACGCGTGGTTGACGGCACGGCTTCTAGCGATCAAGCCAAAGCGTCAGGCAACGGCGCCAAACCCATGGCCGAGTTGGCATGGCAGTTCGCCAGCCAAGTTCATTAAGCCCCCACTTAACACAGCACCCATTTTTAAGATTTAACAGGAGAACTTCAATGCAATTCGAATACTCAGACAAAGTCAAAAACATGCAAGCCCGCTTGTTGGCTTTCATGGACGAACACATTTATCCCAACGAGGCGCGCTTCTTTCAAGAAATTGCAGACAACCGTGCCAAAGGCAATGCTTGGGTTCCCACCAAAATTGTTGAAGAACTGAAACCCAAAGCACTGGCTGCTGGTCTTTGGAATTTGTTCTTGCCTAAGTCACCTCGTGCACCCCAAGGCTTGTCTAACTTGGAATACGCACCCCTTTGCGAAATCATGGGACGAGTGCCTTTTGCTGCAGAAATTTTCAATTGCTCAGCGCCCGACACAGGCAACATGGAAACCTTTGAACGCTATGCCAGCGAAGAACTCAAAGACCAGTGGCTAGAGCCATTGCTCAGAGGCGAAATTCGCTCAGCCTTCCTCATGACCGAGCCTGACGTTGCGTCTTCAGATGCCACCAACATCCAATGCGAAATTAAGCGCGATGGCAATGAGTACGTCATCAACGGTCGCAAGTGGTGGTCGTCAGGTGCGGGTGATCCACGCTGCGCGGTTTACATCGTCATGGGTAAAACCAATCCAGACGCTGGCCGTCACGAGCAACAGTCCATGATCATTGTGCCGGCCAACACGCCTGGCATTACGGTGGTGCGCGCACTGTCTGTCTTTGGTTATGACGATGCGCCCCATGGCCACATGGAAGTGGTCTTAAAGAACGTTCGGGTGCCTGCAGCCAATTTGCTGTTGGGTGAAGGTCGCGGTTTTGAAATTGCGCAAGGTCGCTTAGGCCCAGGACGCATTCACCATTGCATGCGTACCATTGGCATAGCCGAGCGCGCACTGGAACTCATGTGCAAACGTTTGAACTCTCGCGTGGCATTTGGCCGCGAAGTTGCGCGTCAAACTGTTTGGCAAGAACGCATTGCTGAATCACGCTGCATGATTGAGCAAGCTCGCTTGCTCACATTGAAAGCCGCTTACATGATGGACACCGTGGGCAACAAAGTGGCCAAAGCTGAAATTGCCATGATCAAAATTGTGGCGCCTCAAATGGCTTGTCAGATCATTGATTGGTCCATTCAAGCGCATGGCGGCGGCGGCGTATCACAAGACTTCCCATTGGCCTATGCTTATGCCCATCAGCGCACACTGCGTTTGGCCGACGGCCCCGATGAGGTGCACCGCAACTCTTTGGCCAAGCTCGAGTTGGCCAAGCACTTGCTCATGCCAGGTGAGGTAGAAATGCCCGTCACGCGTGGCAGCTAATAACACACTGACTAATTGTCAGCCCATCAGGCAGTAGCGCTTAAGCGAGGGACATCTTGAAACTTTGAAGAACTTTTTAATCAAGTTTCATGATTTCCCCCATTAGCGCATTAGAATACTAGGCTTGTCGGAGCGTAGCGCAGTCTGGTAGCGCATCTGGTTTGGGACCAGAGGGTCGAAGGTTCGAATCCTTTCGCTCCGACCATTTTTTCCTATCAAGGCCCTACCTTTCAGGTTCCAGGGCCTTTTTTATCTGCCCGTAGCTCAACTGGATAGAGCAACGGCCTTCTAAGCCGTAGGTCGGGGGTTCGAGTCCCTCCGGGCAGGCCATATTTTTTCCAAAAATCAGGGTTTTGCCTTACTTTTTGGCCCCTTGATGTGCAACATAATGCATCATACAAGGAGATATTCATGACTACCTCACCCTCACGTCGTTCAGTTTTAACGCGCAGTGCCGCATTGGTTGGTGCCGCCAGCTCTAGCTTGCTATTGCCAGAATTAGCACAGGCTCAGTCCGGCAAAATTCGCGTCGGTTTGATGTTGCCCTACTCTGGCGCATTTGCACCTTTGGGTGTGGCCATTGAAAATGGTGTGCGCATGGCCATCAACGAACAAGGTGGCAAGTTGGGTGGGCGTGAAATTGAATGGTTCAAAGTCGACGATGAGTCAGATCCTTCTAAAGGCATTGAAAACGCCAACAAATTGGTACAACGCGACAAGGTCGACGTACTGATCGGCACCGTGCACTCTGGTGTTCAAATGGGCATCCAAAAAGTAGCTCGCGATTCAGGTGTTCTTTCCTTAATTCCAAATGCAGGTGTGCACGCTGCAACTCGCGCTTTGTGCGCCCCGAATGTGTTTCGCACCAGCTTCTCCAATAGCCAACCCACGCTGGCCTTAGGTCAAGCCATGGTAGCCAAAGGTCACAAAAAAGCTGTTTGGATCACTTGGAAATATGCAGCTGGCGATGAGGCCTTTGAAGGCTTCAAAGAAAGCTACACCAAAGCGGGCGGCACCATTGTCAAAGAGTTGGGCTTGCCCTTCCCTAACGTTGAGTTTCAAGCTCTGCTCACAGAAATCGCGGCACTGAAACCTGATGCAGTTGCTTGTTTCTTTGCAGGCCCATCCGGCGCCAAGTTCATGAGAGACTTTGCGGCAGCTGGCCTCAAGGGCAAAATCGCACTGTATGGTTCTGGCTTCTTAACCGAAGGCGTGTTGCAGGCGGCAGGACCCGCAGCAGACGGCGTCATGACCACCCTTCATTACAGCGATTCTTTGGACACACCGCGCAACAAAGCTTTCCGTTTGGAATATGCCAAAGCCTTCAAAATGCAACCTGACGTTTATGCTGTTCAAGGCTACGACACGGGCTTGCTGTTGGTGCAAGGCGCAAATGCCGTTAAAGGTGACTTGAATAAAAAGCCCGAGCTCTACAAAGCCATGGAAGGCGCCGTCATTGACAGCCCCCGCGGCAAATGGACCATGAGCAAATCACACAATCCTGTACAAGACATTTACTTGCGTATTGCCGAGAATGGCGAAAACAAGGTCATTGGGGTTGCATCCAAAGCGCTGGCCGATTCTGGTGCCGGTTGCCGCATGGGCTAATTCAAAAAGCCTGTCACGCCAAAGCGGCGGAGTGATCCGTCGCTTTTTTTATGCCCTCTTGAGACTCGATACGCAAACACTTAAGTGATAAGCTTTCTTCTATGGACTTCGTCAATTTCCTCATCCAATTGCTGAACAGTGTTCAGTACGGATTGCTGCTGTTCATGTTGGCTGCAGGGCTGACTTTGATTTTCGGCATCATGGGCGTGGTCAATTTGGCACATGGCAGTTTTTACATGTTGGGCGCCTATTTGGCATGGTCATTGGCAGCCCTGACCCAGAGCTTCACACTCGCCATCATCTTGGGAACATTGCTTTCTGTGCTGTTTGGTTTGCTGCTTGAGTGGTTGTTGTTCAGGCATTTTTACAAACGCGATCACCTCGATCAAGTGCTCCTCACCTTTGGCCTCATTTACGTTTTTGAAGAAATGCGCTCCATTTTGTGGGGCGACGATGTGCATGGCGTCACCATTCCAGATGTTCTCAGTGCCTCTATTCCTCTTACAGAAACACTTTCATATCCGGTCTACCGTTTGTTCATGTCTGGCGTTTGTTTGTTGTTGGCCTTGGGTCTGTATTTGCTCATTTCCAAAACTCGCTTGGGCATGAAAATTCGCGCAGGCGCTTTTAACCACGAGATGACCGAAGCCTTGGGCGTCAACATCAAACTGATTCATGCTTTGGTATTCGCCATGGGTGTGGGCCTGGCCACCATTGCGGGCATGGTGGCTGCACCTGTTTCCAGTGTGTATCCCAACATGGGCTCTCAGGTTCTCATCATGTGTTTTGTGGTGGTGGTCATTGGCGGCATTGGGTCGGTCAAGGGTGCGCTCATTGCGGCATTGCTGGTGGGTTTGGTCGATACCTTTGGCAAAGTTTTGTTGCCGCAAGTGGCCGGCATGCTGGTCTATGTGCTGATGGCCATTGTTTTACTTTACAAGCCTGAAGGCTTGTTCAAAAACTAAGGGGCCGGCATGAGCGACGCACACGCCCCCCTTGAAACACTGCCGCGCAGTTTGAAAATTTTGCTAGGGACTGCGTTCTTGGCACTGGCGGCCTTTCCCTTTGTCGGCACTGACTATTACCTGCAAATGGTCACCCGCATGATGATTTTGGCCATCTTTGCCATGAGCCTTGATTTGCTGCAAGGCGTCACGGGCCTTGTCTCATTAGGACATGCGGCCTACTTTGGTGTGGCTGGCTATGCTTTGGCATTTTTAACGCCGCCCGGAGAGCCTGTGTCTTTGTGGTGGACTCTACCTGCAGCGGTTGGCGCTTCAGCCTTACTGGCTTTGATCATTGGTTTCTTGGTTGTGCGCACCCACGGCATTTACTTCATCATGGTCACCATGGCCTTTGCACAAATGGTGTTTTATGCCTTCTTTGACAACAAGGTATTGGGCGGCTCAGACGGCATCTACATCAACTTCAAACCTGAAGCTATTTTATTTGATTTAGAAAACAAAAAGGTTTTCTATTTCTTCACCTTGGCTCTCATGGTCTTGGTTTATGCGTTTTTACGCCGTCTGCTGTGGAGCCCCTTTGGTCGTGCACTGGCTGGCATTCGTGTCAATGAACACCGCATGCGCGCACTGGGGTATGGCACTTTCAATCACAAACTGGCGGCCTTTACGTTGGCTGGCGCACTGGCTGGATTAGCTGGTTTCTTGTGGGGCGCGCAATCGGGGTATGTCAACCCTGAACTCATGGGTTTTCACATGAGTGCGCATGTCATCATGATGGTCATCCTTGGCGGCATGGGCAATTTTGCAGGCGCCATTGTGGGCGCTTTCTCGTTCGAGTATTTGCTGCATGTGTTCAAAGACTTGCCCCAAGTGGCTGGCTTTCATTTAGGCAAGCATTGGCAGTTGTGGATGGGCTTGTTCATTGTGGCGCTGGTGGTACTGGCACCTCGAGGCATCTTGGGCTTGTTTGCCTCGCTGCTCAAAGACAAGTCAGAAAAACAAGGCCCTCAAACATGACGAACGCTCACTCAGCGCACGACTTGCTGTTGCGCGCCAACAAAATTACCAAACAGTTTGGTGGCCTGACTGCCGTGAACGAAGTATCAGTCGATTTGCGCAAAGGTGAAATTCATGCAGTCATTGGGCCCAATGGCGCGGGCAAATCGACGCTGGCCAATTTACTCACGGGTGACCTGCCACCCACATCCGGCCATGTGACATTGAACGGTCAAGATATTACCGGTTGGACCCCTGAAAAGATTTCTCGCCATGGCATGGGCAGAAGCTATCAGAAGACCAACATCTTCAGAAGCTTTAGCGTGTGGGACAACGTTCGTTTGTCGGCCCAGTCGCGCAGCCAACCCATGCCTTTCAATCCATTGGCGTGGCTTCAACAGGCCAGCCACATGACCGATGTGAACGAACGTGCAGAGCGTGCCCTTGAATTAGCCGGCCTCCAAAATCGCCGCCAAGCCATGGCAGGCGCAGCCAGTCATGGCGAGCAACGCCAGTTGGAAATTGCCATGACTTTGGCCACAGAGCCGCAAGTTCTTTTGCTTGACGAGCCCTTGGCTGGCATGGGCTTGGCAGAAGCCGAGAGCATGGTGCAGTTGCTGCTGCGTTTAAAACCATTGCACGCCATGATGCTGGTTGAGCACGACATGGACGCCGTCTTTGCTTTGGCCGACCAACTGACCGTGATGGTCAATGGCCAAGTGATAGCAAGTGGCTTGCCTGCAGATGTGCGCGCCGATCAAAGCGTTCAAGCGGCCTATTTGGGTGAGGATCATTGAGATGACCGACACATTGATTCAAGTGCAAGGCCTCAACAGTTACTACGGGGCCAGCCACATTTTGCGAAGCATTGACTTCGAAGTCAATCGCGGCGAAACCATTGGCTTGATGGGCCGCAATGGCATGGGCAAAAGTACACTCCTCAAATCCATCATGGGCATTGTCACACCCCAATCGGGTCATGTGCACATCAAAGGCCAGCGCATGAATGGCCGCGATATTTTTGAAGTCGCGCAACTGGGCATTGCGTATGTTCCCGAAGGTCGGGGTATTTTTGGCAACCTGAGTGTGGTTGAGAATTTAAAAATGGCGGCACGCCCTGGCACACAAGGTCAAAACGATTGGACGTACGAGCGTGTGCTTGAAACTTTTCCGCGTCTGAAAGAACGACTGGGTCATGGTGGACAGCAGCTTTCTGGTGGCGAGCAACAGATGCTGACCATCGGCCGTGCCTTGATGACCAACCCCGATGTGCTTATTTTGGATGAAGCCACAGAAGGATTAGCGCCCCTGATTGCCAGAGAGATTTGGCGCATCTGCAGTGTCATCAAAGAAAGCGGCATCAGCAGCATCATTGTTGATAAAAACTGGAAGCACGTCACCAAAATTACCGATCGCAATGTCATTCTGGTCAAAGGTGAAGTCGTTTTTGAGGGCAGCTCTGAGTTGCTGCAATCTCAGCCTGAAATCATGGCGCAACATTTGGGTGTTTAATCAAAATGGCCAATGACTCCACCTTGAAAGGCGTGCGCATTGTCAGTTTGGCGCTGAACTTACCCGGGCCAGCCGCATTGATGCGCTTGGCACAAATGGGCGCCACCTGTACCAAGATCAATCCGCCTCCAGGCGATCCCATGGCGCACTACACGCCAGGCTTCTATGAAGTTTTGCACAAAGGCATGAAGCAAATCCAATGTGATTTGAAAGAAGCCAAAGGGCAACACGCTCTGCATCAGCTGCTTGCCAAAACCGATGTGCTGCTCACCTCGTTCAGGCCCTCTGCCTTGAACAAACTGGGCTTGAGCTGGAAGACATTGCACAAACAATATCCCAAGCTCAGTTGCATCACCGTGGTCGGAGCCCCTGGCCCTTTGGCTGAAATTCCAGGGCACGATTTAACCTACCAAGCCGAAGTCAACTTGGTGCCTGGCATGACATTGCCCGCCAGTTTGTTTGCCGACATGGGCGGCGCATTGATGGCCAGCGAAGCCGTTTTAAAAGCCGTCTTAAAGCAACGCAGTTCGGGTCAAGGCAACTTCCACGAAGTGGCGCTGAGTGACGCAGCCGCTTGGTTGGCCCTGCCAAGACAATGGGGCATGACCTTGCCTAAAGGTGCAGTGGGCGGTGCGCACGCTGGTTACAACATGTACGCATGCAAAAACGGCCGCGTGGCTGTGGCGGCATTAGAGCCGCATTTTGCAAAGTCATTGTGCGAAGCCGCAGGCATTTTGGTTAAACACAATAAGACCTTGTATGCCAAGTCAACGCACGATGCCATTGCAAGCTTTTTAGCCAGCAAAACAAGACTGCAATTGGACAAATTGGCAATAGACAAAGATATCCCCTTGATGACTTTGCCCAAAGCCCTCTAATTGAACTTGACCAAAGACTCAGTGATTTAACTGCGTCCAAGCCTTGTCAAGCCGCTTCACACTCACAGGTTGTGGCGTACGCAATTCTTGTGCAAAGAAACTCACGCGAAGTTCTTCAAGCAGCCATCTAAACTCAAGCATGCGGTCGTCCACCGCGCCTTTGCGCTCGGCCACCAAGCGCCAATAGCGCTGCTCTTGTGGTTTGAGCTCCAACAACTTAGCGGCATCTCGCGCAGGGTCGGCACGCCACTTTTCCAAGCGCAACACAATGGCCTTCAAGTAACGGACATAGTGCTGCAACTGCGTCCAAGGTGATAGTGCCAAGAATCGTTTGGGCACCAAGCGTTGCAACTGCTGGGCACAATCTGCTGTGGCCTCGGGTGCATTCTTGGTGTCTTTGATTTTGCGCGTGGCCGCAGCAAATTCAATCAGAATGACACCCGCCAAGCGGGCCACCTCATTCGCAATCAGAGTCAAGCGCCCTCGCCCTTCGTCAATCCGCTTCTTAAAGCTGAGCTCATCGGATGGCAAAGGGTCCATGAGGAAGGCGCGGTCCAAGGCCACTTCGATGATCTGTTGTCGCAATTCATCTGCGGTACCCAAGGGCATGTAGGCCACTGCCATTTTTTGCAAATCAGGAATGTTCTTTTCCAAATACTTCAAGGCATCTTTGATTTGCAAAGCAAACAAACGGCGCAAGCCTTCACGGTGTTTTTGAGTTGCCACTTCGAGCTCGTCAAACACCTCAATTTGCACCGCATCGTTCAGGTCTACCAAGGCTGGAAAACCAATCAAGCTTTGCCCGCCTTTGTTGATTTCCATGAGCTCTGGCAAATCACCAAAGGTCCATGCGGTGTACCGCTGCTGGGCAATGGCCGGCTTCTGACCGGACTTGGCCCCTGAGGAAGATGAACCTGCCTTGGTTTTAGTTGTTGAGACAGTGGCCCCATCTTGCGAAGCGTGTTGATCCTTGGCATCAGTTGCCTGTAGCGCGGCACTGCCAGTTGATTGCACTCTGAGCTGAGCCAGCGCTTGAAAAGCGCCGCGTGCTTGCGAGCCCCAATCGGCTTTGAGGGCACCTAAATTGCGACCCATGCCCAGTTGTCGGCCATGTTCGTCGACCACACACAAGTTCATGAACAAGTGCGGGCTGAGCATGTCTAATTTAAAGTCTGCGCGCTTGACATCTAGGCTGGTGATATCGCGGACCTTCTTCAAAAGGACGTCGGTCAGTGAGCCTGTTCCAAAAATTTCTGGCACACCCAATGTCTCGGCCAACTTGGCAGCAGAATCTGGCAAAGGCACAAATCGGGTACGTGGCTTTTGGGGCAAACTTTTAAGCAATGCGTGAATTTTGTCCTTGAGCAAACCTGGCACCAACCACTCACAACGCTCTTCGCTCACTTGATTCAATACAAACAAAGGCACCGTGACCGTGACGCCATCGCGGGAATCGCCAGGTTGATGCAGGTAGGTGGCAGTGCAATCGGTGCCCCCTAAGCGAATTGTTTTTGGAAATGCCTGGGTGGTAATGCCCGCCGCTTCGTGGCGCATCAATTCTTCACGGCTTAGAACCAGCAAACTGGGCTGACGCTTCACTTCATTTTTATACCAAGCTTCCAACAAACGGCCAGAGCAGACATCGGCTGGAATTTGTTGGTCGTAAAACGCGTAGATCAGCTCATCGTCTACCAACACGTCTTGCCTGCGGGATTTGTGTTCCAGCTCTTCCACTTTGGCAATCATTTTGTGATTGGCGTCCAAGAAGGTCAGGTTGGTTTCCCATTGCCCTTGAACCAAAGCTTCGCGAATGAAAATTTCGCGGGCCGTTTGCGGATCAACTTTGCCAAATGGCACACGCCTGCCGCTGTAAACCACCAAGCCATACAGTGTGGCGCGCTCAAGCGCAATCACTTCACCCGACTTCTTTTCCCAATGCGGATCTAAAAGTTGCTTGCGCAACAAATGAGCACCGACTTGTTCCAACCATGCGGGCTCAATGTTGGCAATACCACGGCCAAACAAACGTGTGGTCTCTACCAACTCAGACACCACCGTCCAGCGGCCTGGCTTCTTGGACAAGTGTGCGCCCGGATGGCGGTAAAACTTGATACCCCGTGCGCCTAAATAAACGTCTTCATCGTCTTGCTTACAACCCACATTGCCTAGCAAACCGGCCATCATCGACATGTGAATTTGCTCGTAGCTTGCAGGCTTGGCGTTCAATTGCCAACGGTGCTCCGCCACAGTGGTGTGCAGTTGTGTATGCGTATCGCGCCATTCACGCACACGCCGAATGTTGACAAAGTTTTGACGCAACAACTGCTCATATTGGCGATTGCTTAACTTGTGCTCTGACCCGGCAGGCGATTTGCCGCCACGTGCATCAGCCAACCATTTCCACAATTTCAAATAACCTGTGAATTCACTTTTCTCGTCGTCAAACTTCACATGCGCCTGATCGGCTTGCGACTGCGCCTCTAAAGGTCGGTCACGGACATCTTGCACCGACAAAGCACTGGCAATGACCAAGACTTCGTCTAAAGCTTGCCTGTCGCGCGCTTCCAAAATCATACGGCCCACGCGAGGGTCCAAGGGTAACTTGGCCAATTCAGCACCTGTGCGCGTCAGTTCGTTGGCATCTGTAACGGCACCCAGTTCAGCCAGCAATTGGTATCCATCGGTGATGGCGCGTTTGGAAGGTGCTTCAATGAACGGAAAGTCATCGACCACACCTAAGTGCAATGACTTCATGCGCAAAATCACACCCGCCAAGGAGGACCGCAAAATTTCTGGGTCGGTGAAGCGGGGCCTGCCGTTGAAATCTTTTTCTTCGTAGAGACGAATGCAAATACCGTTGGCCACACGACCGCATCGGCCTGCGCGCTGATTGGCCGCCGCTTGGCTGATGGGCTCCACCATGAGCTGCTCTACCTTGCTGCGCAGGCTATAGCGTTTGACGCGGGCGGTACCCACATCAATCACATACCGAATGCCTGGCACTGTGAGTGAAGTTTCGGCTACGTTGGTGGCCAGCACTATGCGCCGACCTGAATGTGCATCGAACACCCGCTCTTGATCGGCTTGCGACAAGCGCGAAAACAAGGGCAGTACTTCGGCACCCCGTGTGACGGCGTTGTGTGACAAGTGTTTGCGCAAATGGTCAGCTGCTTCTCGAATTTCACGCTCGCCTGGCAAGAAGACCAAAATGTCACCGGCGGCATTGCCTGTCCAAAGTTCGTCGACAGCCTCGGCAATGGCATCGTTCAAGTCGTGCTCACGTGTCTCTTCAAACGGACGCCACCGCATCTCAACCGGAAAGGTTCTGCCAGAAACCATGATCACTGGCGCAGGCCCCTTGCTAGAAGCAAAGTGCTGCGCAAAACGATCGGCATCGATGGTGGCCGAAGTGACCACCACTTTGAGGTCAGGTCGGCGCGGCAAGATTTGACGCAAGTAGCCCAGCAAGAAGTCAATGTTCAGACTTCGCTCGTGAGCTTCGTCAATGATGAGGGTGTCGTAAGCTTCAAGGAGAGGGTCGTTTTGTGTTTCGGCCAACAAAATACCGTCAGTCATGAGCTTGACCGAGGCATCCTTTGACAGGCGGTCTTGAAATCGAATTTTGTAGCCCACCACATCGCCCAAGGGAGTTTTAAGTTCCTCGGCAATGCGCTTGGCTACGCTGCTGGCCGCAATGCGCCTAGGCTGTGTATGGCCGATCCACTTGCCCCGCTGGCCCGCTGCGGCATTGAGCCTGCCGCGGCCAAGGGCCAAAGCAATCTTGGGCAACTGTGTGGTTTTGCCTGATCCCGTCTCGCCGCAGACGATGATGACCTGGTGATCCGCCATGGCCTGAGCGATTTCGTCGCGCTTTGCAGACACCGGCAAAGACTCGGGAAACTCGATTTTCAAGGGGGTAGCGGACAATGGCAAAACTTCTGTAAAAATCAGGGATGGCGTAAGCCTTGAATTATCCGCTTTCTTGGACCCTTTCTAGAGACCCACAAGCTCATGTCTACTGTCTTTAACTTCACCTTCGTACCTTGGTTTCGCTCGGTGGCACCCTACATCCACATGCACCGTGGCAAAACCTTTGTCGTGGGCATTGCAGGTGAAGCCATCGCAGCTGGCAAGCTGCAACACTTGGCCCAAGATTTGGCCTTGATTCAAAGCATGGGCGTGAAGATTGTGTTGGTCCATGGCTTTAGGCCTCAAGTGAACGAGCAACTCATGGCCAAAGGCCATGTGCCCAAATACTCGCAAGGCATTCGCATCACCGACGAGGTAGCGCTAGATTGCGCGCAAGAAGCCGCCGGCCAACTGCGTTATGAAATTGAAGCAGCCTTTAGCCAAGGCTTGCCCAACACGCCCATGGCAGGTTCTACAGTTCGAGTGATCAGCGGTAATTTTCTAACCGCACGCCCTGTTGGCATTGTGGATGGCGTAGATTTTCAGCACTCAGGTCTGGTTCGCAAAGTCGACGTCGCTGGCATTACCCAGACCCTCAAAATGGGCGCCATGGTTTTGCTTTCGCCGTTTGGTTTTTCGCCAACAGGCGAAGCTTTTAATTTGTCGATGGAAGAAGTGGCCACCAGTGTGGCCATTGAACTTCAAGCCGACAAACTTATTTTCTTGACCGAAATTCCAGGTCTGCGCATTAACCCTCAAGAGCCTGAGTCTGAAGACAATCCGATTGACACTGAGTTGCCTTTGGCTGTTGCAGAAAGTTTGTTGAAAAAACTGCCGCCAGCACTGACGCCCACCGACATCGGTTTTTATTTACAACATTGCGTGAAGGCTTGCAAGGAAGGCGTTGAACGCAGTCACATCTTGCCGTTTGCAGTCGATGGCGCCTTGTTGCTAGAAATTTATGTGCACGATGGCATTGGCACCATGGTGATTGATGAAAAACTGGAAGAACTCAGAGAAGCCACATCCGACGATGTCGGCGGCATTCTTCAACTCATTGAGCCCTTCGAAAACGATGGCACCTTGGTGAAGCGAAATCGAACAGAAATTGAACGCGATGTTGACCACTACACCATCATTGAGCACGACGGGGTGATCTTCGCCTGTGCTGCGCTGTATCCGTATGCCGAAGCCAAGACCGCCGAAATGGCGGCCCTTACGGTATCGCCCCAATCGCAGGGTCAGGGTGATGGCGAAAAAATATTGAAACGCGTCGAACAACGGGCTCGCGCCATGGGCTTAGACAGTATTTTTGTCCTCACCACTCGCACCATGCATTGGTTCATCAAGCGCGGATTTGTTCAAATGGACCCCGACTGGTTGCCTGAGGGCCGCAAGCGCAAATACAACTGGGACAGACGCAGCCAAGTGCTGGTGAAAAAACTCAGCTAAGGGGTTCTAGGGCTTCTAGGTTGGAGTTCGTTCTAAACAAGCCGTCACGCAGTCGCAGAAAGATCATCAGAAAAAAGATGCTCATGAAAACGGCAAACGACCAATTGGCAATAGAGCCGCCTAGAAATGTCCAATCGATTTTGGTGCAATCGCCACTGCCCTTGAAAATCATGGGAATGGCTCGCTGAAGCGGGAAGTTTTCAATCATGCCGTAAAAATCGCGGCCGCAAGACACCACCTCGGGTGGGTACCACTGAAGCCAAGATTGACGCGCAGCCACGAAGGCTCCAAAAGCCGAAGTGATTGCAATGAGCCATGTCATGGCGAATGTGCGCACCGGCGCATTTGAGCTAATGCCCAAAAGACACCACACAATGACACCGATCAGGGCGTAGCGCTGAACAATGCACATGGGGCAAGGCTCTAAGCCCAAATGGTTTTGCAAATAAACAATGCCAAATGCCAACATGGCCAAGCACCCTGCAGCAAGCAGGGCAAGCCAACGCGGCGTCGATAAATTTTTCAAGAATTAGCTTTCGACAAAAGCACGTTCTATCACGAACTGACCAGGAATACTGGTATTGCCTTCTACAAAGCCGCGTTTTTCACACAATGCTTTGAGGTCGCGCAACATTTCAGGGCTGCCACAAATCATGACCCGATCTTCTGCGGGGTTTAAAGCAGGAATGCCGAGGTCTGAACTGATGGTGCCGTTTTCAAGCAACTCTGTCACGCGGCCTTGGTGCTCAAAAGCTTCACGCGTGACGGTGGGGTAGTACAACAGTTGCTTGCTGACCATCTCGCCTAAAAACTCATTTTGCGGCAACTCTTTGGTAATGTAGTCGTGGTAGGCCAACTCTTTCACTTCTCGTACACCATGTAACAAGACCACTTGTTCAAATCGCTCGTAGGTTTCGGGGTCGCGAATGATGCTCATATACGGGGCCAGGCCCGTGCCAGTGCCAATCAGGTACAAACGTTTTGCGGGCGTGAGGTAATCAATGAGCAATGTGCCTGTAGGTTTGCGTCCGACCACAATGGTGTCGCCCACTTGAATGTGTTGCAATTTAGAAGTTAAGGGCCCGTCTTGAACTTTGATGCTCAAAAATTCAAGGTGCTCTTCATAATTGGCACTGGCAATGCTGTAGGCACGGAGCAAGGGTTTGCCGTTGTCACCCCGAAGGCCAATCATGGTGAAATGGCCATTGGAAAAGCGAAGTGCCTGATCTCGTGTGGTGGTGAAACTGAACAGCCGATCGGTCCAATGGTGAACACTCAGGACTTTTTCTTCTAAAAATGCACTCATAAAACTTAGGGAATTAAACAAAACAAGCCATTTTCAGGCTTATTTGCTTGTAATGGAAATACAATAATTTTATATCCCTATACGCAACTCATCTTAAGAAATATCAAGGAACATCATGGCTCGCACTGTTAAATGCATCAAATTAGAAACTGAAGCAGAAGGCCTCGACTTTCCACCCTACCCAGGTGACTTGGGCAAACGCATTTGGGAAAACGTCAGCAAAGAAGCTTGGGCCGCATGGCTGAAGCATCAGACCATGTTGGTCAATGAAAATCGTTTGAACTTGGCAGACGCCCGCGCGCGTCAGTACTTGGCCCGTCAAATGGAGAACCATTTCTTTGGTTCAGGTGCCGATGCTGCCCAAGGTTATGTCCCACCCACCAACCCCTAATTTTCACGCCAGTCATTGGAAAAACAGAGCCGCGTGTCAAACCAGTTGGCACGCTTTAGAAACCTCGTTTGGACGCGGCGAGTCTTTTCTTGAAACAGTCAAAGCTTGGCAATCAGAGCCCGCCTCTAAGCCCAAGCTTTTTTTCACTGCATTCACCAGCGTAGCACCCACAGACCTTTCTACCGAGCTGGCCCAAGTTTGCTATGGCCTGCTGCCCGGCGTTCACCGAATTTCTTTTGAAGGTGGATGCGTTCAATTGACTTTGTGCATTGGCGAAGCCCCCCACATTGCCAAAGAAATTGACATCGCAGCAGACAGCATTTGCGTTGACCACCTGGCGACATGGAACGCCAAAACTTTGGCACGCTTGTGTCAAGTGGGGTCTCAAATCAAATGGCTCTCCCCGCAAGACAGTCTCTTCAATGAACTTCAAAGTGTTGGCTTCATTTTGGATAGGTCAACATCTTCAGCTTGTTATCGCCCAACTTGGGAAGTGAAAACGTCGCTACGCCATCGAGCCAAAGCTGAGATCCTTACCCATTCAAAAACGCAAGTTGATGCCATTGTCATTGGCGCAGGTTTAGCAGGTGCGTCAGTAGCTCACAGTTTGGCACTCAGAGGCTGGCAAGTAGAAGTGCTTGATAAAGCTGATGCCTTAGGCGCAGGTGCTTCTGGTTTGCCCGCCGGTATTTTTGCCACACACGTTTCGCCGGACAACAATGTGTTGTCACGCATTACGCGAGATGGTGTGCGCGCCACCGTTCAACGCGCACAAGAGCTGCTGAAGCAAGGCCTTGAGTGGCAAGTTTCTCATTTGCTTGAACATCGTTATGCTGGCAAAAGACAATTGCCCGAAGGTCCCTTGTGGCCTGCTGCTGGCCACGAGTGGAGCACACAAGCCAGCGAATTTCAAAAGCAGGCGTCAGGCTTGAATGAAAATACACCAGCACTGTGGCATGGCATAGCCGGTTGGATTCAAACTCAAGCTTTGGTAAAGGCTCAACTTAGGCATTGCAACATCCGTTTGTCAACGCAAAGCGAGGTTGCGAAACTCATTTATAAAAACAATCAATGGCAGTGCATCGATGCCTCGGGGCTCGTCATTGCACATGCGCCTCAGGTCATCATTGCCAGCGCATACGATGGCCAATCCTTAATTGACAGCGTTGAGTTACAAAGTCAAGAATACCCTCGCCCTCACCTACCGGCTACAGCATTGCGGGGTCAGGTTTCATTAGGACCAATGAGCATATTGCCTGCGCAACTGCGCAACAAACTGCCGAATTTTCCAGTCAACGGCCATGGCAGTTACATCGGCCATCTCCAAGCTATCTCTGCGGATAAAAATGAGCCTTATTGGATAGTGGGCTCTAGCTTTCAACGCAACGACTTTGATTTACAAACACGTGATGCAGACCAGTTGACTAACAGACAACAATGGGCTGAACTCATGCCTGAATTTCAAGACGACATCCTTCACATCGATCTTGAAAAGACCTCTTCTTGGGCCGCCATTCGCATGGCGCTACCAGACCGACTGCCCGCCGTAGGTGAGTTTGCACATCCTGAATTCAAAGGCTTGAATGTCTGCACAGGCATGGGCGCAAGAGGCATCAGTTGGTCGGTGTTGTGCGGCGAACTGTTGGCCGCAAACTTGAACCACGAACCTTTGCCCATGGCCGCATCGTTGGCCAAGCTAATGGCCGCCGCAAGATTTGGCTAAGCTCATTGTTGTGCAGCGGCAGGCCTGCGAGACTTCACGTAGGCATCGGTAGGCTGGTAGTTTTTGCCATCGGCATAACGCCATTGCGTCATGCTGCCCAGATTGCCGCGCATATCTAGCTTGCCTACATACGCACCCATGGTGGACTGCTGATCAATGGCCCGAAACTCTGCGGGACCAAACGGCGTGCTGAACTTCAGACCCCGCATGGCCAACACCAACTTCTCGTTGTCAGTGGTGCCTGCTTTTTTGATGGCCGCAAAAATAGCTTGCATGGTGGCATATCCCACAACAGAACCAAGCTTGGGGTTCTCTCTGAATTTCTTGTAATAGTTGGCCGCAAAGGAAGCATGTTCCTTGGTGTCAATTTGGTCCCACGGATAGCCCGTCACAATCCAGCCCTTGGGAGTTTCATCTTTCAACACCTCAAGATATTCAGGCTCGCCTGACAGCATAGACACCACGGGTACCTTAGGGAAAATGCTGCGCTGATTTCCCTCGCGTACCAGTTTGGCCAAGTCGGCGCCAAAGGTCACATTAAAAATAGCATCGGGTTTGCTTTGCATGAGTGCACTCAAGCTGCTGCCTGCATCAATTTTTCCAAGTGCGGGCCACTGTTCGCCCACAAACTCGACATCGGGGCGTTTGGCTTTTAACAATTCTTTGAAGCTTGCAACGGCACTTTGTCCGTACTCGTAATTAGGTGCCAAAGTGGCCCAACGCTTGGCTGGCAACTTGGCAGCTTCTTCTACCAACATGGCGGCTTGCATGTAGGTGCTGGCACGCAAACGAAAAGTGTAGCGATTGCCCTTGTCCCAGACAATGGCATCAGTTAGCGGCTCACTGGCCACAAAAAGTCGTTTGCTTTTACCGGCATGATCGGCCAAAGCCAAACCTACATTGGATAAAAAACCACCGGCTAAAACATCGACTTTTTCTTGGCTGATCAACTCGATGGCATGCCGCAAAGCATCCTCCGGTTTGCCGGCATCGTCTCGGGCTATGACTTCCACTTTGCGTCCCAGCAAGCCACCTGCGGCATTGACTTCTTCAACCGCCAATTGCCAGCCCTGTTTGTAGGGTTGTGTGAACTGAGGAATGGCTGAATAGCTGTTGATTTCGCCAATGCGAATGGGGGTTTGTGCATTCACAGACATACCCAACATGGCGACCAGCGCCACGCCCCAAGCTTTCAATGGACCAAACTTCATTCCATACTCCTAAAAACTCAAACTGTATCAGCATGCCTAAATCCAGTCACTTTGGAGACTTTTAAGCGCCCTGCTGCACCCCTCTTATGATCAAAAAGCATATATGTCAAACGAATAAGTAGTTTGATTTGACATAAGGAGGCCTTAAAGTCAAACCCTCATTTGGCTTGGCCAAAGCCTTCACCGACCCGTCTCAGAAATGTACCGATACACAGAATTCGATCGCCAGTTTGTCAAACAGCGAGCAGCCCAGCACAGAGACCAACTCGAGCGCTGGCAAAAAGGCCAACTGGCTGACGAAGAGTTTCGCCCTCTGCGCCTTCAAAACGGGTGGTACGTTCAACGCTATGCGCCCATGCTGCGCGTGGCTGTGCCGTATGGCGAAATTTCCAGCAAACAACTGAGTGTGCTTGCCACCATTGCCAAAGAATACGATCAGCCCAACCCCGAAATTTTTTCAAAAGCCCAAGCCCAACAAGACTTGTTGCCAGGCAAATCGCCCCGCCTTATTAAAGGCTACGGTCACTTCACCACCCGTCAAAACGTTCAGTTCAACTGGATTCCATTGGATCAATCGGCCGATGTGATGGACCTCTTGGCCACCGTGGACATGCACGGCATTCAGACCAGTGGCAATTGCATTCGCAACATCACCACCGATGAATTGGCGGGCGTAGCCATTGATGAAGTGGTCGACCCTAGGCCCTATGCAGAAATTTTGCGTCAGTGGAGCACGCTGCACCCTGAGTTTGCATTTCTGCCACGCAAGTTCAAGATCGCCATCACAGGCGCTCAAGAAGACCGCGCTGCCATTGGTTGGCACGACGTTGGCTTGCAGCTTGTCAAAAATGCACAAGGCGAAGTGGGCTTCAAAGTCTGGGTGGGCGGTGGCATGGGTCGCACCCCCGTCATTGGCACACTGGTTCGTGAATTCTTGCCATGGCAACACATCATGAATTACCTGGAAGCTGTTGTCCGCATTTACAACCGTTGGGGTCGCCGTGACAACATTTACAAAGCTCGCATCAAAATTTTGGTGAAAGCCGAAGGCCAGCGCTACATCGATGAAGTTGAAGCTGAGTTCAAAGAGATCGTAAACACTGATGGTGGACCGCACACCATCAGCCAAGCCGAATTTGATCGCGTGGCAGCTTGCTTTGTCGAACCCAAGGCACCAGCCTCCATCGAATCCACATTGGCTAACGTCAGTACACAAGACCCTGCGTTTCAACGTTGGTTAAATCAAAACGTTGTGCCACACAAAAATCCTGCACTGCGCGCAGTCACGCTTTCCTTCAAACGTTTGGGCTTGGCACCGGGCGATGCAACTTCAGAGCAACTAGAAGCCTCTGCTCAATTGGTAGCCAAGTATTCACGCGGTGAAGCGCGTGTCACGCATTCACAAAACTTGGTGCTGCCTTGGGTACCCGAAAGCCAGTTGTTTGACCTCTGGCAAGAGGCCAAAGCATTGGGCTTGGCCAGTCCCAACATTGGTTTGCTGAATGACATGATTGCATGCCCCGGCGGCGACTACTGCGCTTTGGCCAATGCCCGCGCCATTCCAGTAGCCGCTGCCATTTCAGAGCGCTACCAAGACTTAGACGAGTTGGATGATCTGGGACCCATCGACCTGCACATCAGCGGCTGCATCAATTCGTGTGGCCATCACCACAGCGGCCACATTGGCATTTTGGGTGTCGATAAAGATGGCAAAGAATGGTACCAAGTCACCTTGGGTGGCTCGGACGGATCAGACCTTTCTGGCCCAGCAGGTCCAGGCAAAGTGGTCGGCCCATCTTTCTCCGCAGCCGAGGTGCCAGAGGTGATTGAAGCTGTGATCAACAAGTACCTTGAACTACGCACACCAAAAAGCAATGCCCAAAACGGCCGCGCTGAATACTTCATTGAAACCTTGCGTCGTGTGGGCCAAGACAGCTTCAAAGCGGCGGCAAATTCTGCCCGCCATTCTGAACCTGCATTCGCTTGAACCGCATTAAATCGATATGAAAATTCTTTCCTTCAAAGAACACAGCAACTCGGCAGCAGGTGCTGACGTTATCAGTATGGCCAACGACGCAGATCCTCGCGAGGTGTCACTGGAGGGTGTCAAGCGCATCGATTTGCACTTCCCAAAATTCACCGATGGCCGAGCTTACAGCCAAGCTTTTTTACTGCGCCGACGCCTTGGTTTCCAAGGTGAAATTCGTGCAACAGGCGATGTACTTATCGACCAATTGGTATCCATGTCACGCACAGGGTTTGATGTAGCCGTGTTGCGCGATGGCTTGGATGCCAGCGCAGCCCAGCGTCAGTTCGAGCGCTTCCCAGCTTTCTACCAAGGCTCAGCAATCGACACAAAACCCTTTTTTGCCAAGAAGGCGGCATGAGCGTCTAACTGCTTTAAAATGCCCTTTTTTAGGGTAATTCTGCCCGCTCAACGCTTTAGCCTTAGCAAACTGTCATGACCCACGTTGTTTCTGAATCCTGTATCCGCTGCAAATACACCGACTGTGTGGACGTCTGCCCCGTAGACTGCTTCCGCGAAGGCCCCAACTTCCTCACCATTGACCCTGACGAGTGCATCGATTGCGCTGTTTGCATTCCTGAATGCCCCGTCAATGCCATCTATGCCGAAGAAGACTTGCCAGCAGACCAAGTTCACATGACCAAGCTCAATGCCGAACTGGCTTTGCTGCCCACTTGGAAAAGCATCACCAAACGCAAAATTCCCATGCCAGATGCTGACGATTGGAAAGACAAGACAGGCAAACTGAGCGAGTTGATCCGTTGATCCAAACCGAAGCCCTGATCATTGGCGCAGGCCCGGTAGGCCTGTTCCAAGCGTTTCAACTAGGGCTTCAAGACATTCGCTGTCACGTGGTGGATGCTTTGCCGCAAGTGGGCGGCCAATGTTCAGAGCTTTACGCCGACAAACCCATTTACGACATTCCTGGCATTCCGCTTTGCACTGGTCAAGAACTAATTGACCAACTGCAAAAGCAAATCAAACCCTTTGCGCCACAGTTTCACCTACAAGAATTGGTCAGTGAACTCAAAGCCACAGAAGATGGTCAGTGGCACGTGCAAACCGACAAGGGCACGCAATTCAAAGCGGCCACCGTGTTCATTGCCGCAGGTGTGGGTGCTTTTGTTCAACGCGGCCTGAGTTTGCAAGGCTTCGAGGCGCTGCTGGGTAAAAACATCTTTCACAAGGCCCCAAACGAAGAAACCTTCAAAGGCAAACACCTCTTGGTAATGGGCGACAACGATACCGCACTAGAGGCTTGCGCCCGATGGCGGGATGGCGCCAATGCTGCAGCCAGTGTGACACTGGTTCACAGGCGCGATCAATTTCAAGCACAGCCTTATGCCATTGAAAAAATGCGCGAAGCCTGTATAGCAAAATCAATGCGCTTTGTGGCCGGCCAACCCACAGCCTTAGTTCAAGCGGCTGGTGCAAACTCAGGCTCAAGCAAACAACAACTAACGGGCCTAGAAATTCTCAATGCCCAAGGCGAAACAGAAGTTCTACCTGCAGACGCGATTCTTTTGTGTCTAGGCATTTCTCCCAAGTTAGGCCCTCTTAGCGAATGGGGCTTAGCCATGGAACGCAAGCAGCTGGTCGTGAACACAGAAAACTTTGCCACACAAGCTCAAGGCATTTTTGCCGTAGGCGACATCAACACCTACCCCGGCAAAAAGAAACTCATTTTGTGCGGCTTTCACGAAGCCACCCTGGCCGCCTTTGGCGCGTCTGCCTTGCTGTACCCCGATCAAAAAACCCTACTCCAATACACCACCACTTCTACACACTTGCACAAACTCTTGGGTGTGTCATAGAATTCAACCTGTGGCTGCAGATTCAAATTTGCAGTCGCATCCGCTAGGGGTGTTTTAGCTGCAAAGCTAAGACTGAGAAAGTCCCTTTGAACCTGATTGAGGTAATCCTCGCGCAGGGAAGCTTGTCTAAACAACGAGGCAAACACTCATTTGCCATCACCCGTTGAATGATCCAGCCGACCTGCCATTTCGTTGAAGGAAAACGCAATGGCACACCATTTGCCAACCATAGCTTGCCACGCACTGTTGCTTGCGAGCGCTTCTGCGCTTGCTCAAAACAACACGGTGCTAATCACCAGCCCTGCTTCACAACAAGTCAGTGGTTTTGAAAACCTCAGCTTGCGTGAAGCGCCGTTCAGTGCCACCAACGTAGACAACGCCACACTGCGCGACTTAGGCGCACAAAGAATTTCAGAAGCCTTGCGCTTAGATTCTTCTGTGACCGACAGCTACAACTCTCCCGCTTATTGGGACATGTTGAGTGTGCGTGGCTTCATGTTAGACAACCGCTACAACTACCGCCGCGAAGGCTTGCCCATCAATGCAGAAACCATGATTGCCATGGACAACAAAGAACGCATTGAACTTTTTAAAGGCACCAGCGGTATACAAGCTGGCACCAGTGCGCCGGGTGGCATTGCCAACTACGTGGTGAAGCGTCCGCCCAACTCGATTGAAAGCAGCGTGAGAAGTCTCACATTGAGCTACGGCAACGGCAACAACAGTTCTGTCGCTTTGGATGTGGGCGGACGATATGGCGAAAACAACGCCTTTGGTTACCGTGTGAACGCAGCCTATGAAAATCTGAATCCCTATGTGCAGAACGCAAAAGGCCATCGCCAACTGCTGGCATTGGCCATGGACTGGCGCATCAACGCCAATACCCGTCTTGAATGGGAAATTGAAACCAGCAGCCGCCAACAAATGGGTGTGAATGCGGCCAGTATGACGGGCAACACACTCCCCTCACCTGTTTACGGACAAAACAATTTCTCTAGACAAAGTTGGTCTGTGCCAGGTGTATTTGACGGACTGACTGGCAGCATGCGCCTGAAGCACCGCTTAGACAACGGCTGGATGTGGACCACCCAAGTTGGCGCGCAGCGTTTGAAAACGGACGACCGTTTGAGCTACGCATACGGCTGTTATGCAGAAGGCAATTACGACCGCTTTTGTAGCGACAAAACATTTGACCTGTACGACTACCGCAGCGAAAACGAACGCCGTATCAATGATGCCTTGCAAACAGAATTGACAGGCCAAGTCCAACTGGCAGGCATTCAACACGAGCTTGCATTTTCTTGGTTGCGCCAACGTCAAATTGACAAGCTCTCGCCCATGCAGGCCTACAACTGGGCAGGCACAGGCAGCCTTTCTGGCCTTAGCGAAAGTGCCGCCGCACCTGAGCCTTATGACCTGAACACCAACCGCCAAGAGTACTCAACAGAAATCAGCGTGAAAGATCGCATTCGTGTCAATCGCTTAGCAGACTTGTGGCTTGGCCTTCGTTCAAGCCACATTCAACGCGACAGCCAACGCACCGACGGCAGCAGAGCCACGCATGACGACCGAACCATCACCACGCCGTGGGTTGCTTTCAGCCACAAGCTGCCTTACAACGCCACAGGCTATGCCAGCTATGGCCAAGGTGTTGAAGCTCAAGTGACACCCAACCGCAGCCGCTATACCAACGCTGGCGAGGCACTGCCATCTGCCAAGAGCACCCAAAAAGAATTGGGCATCAAAGGTGCGCAAGGCCCATGGCTTTGGAACACCGCCTTGTTTGACATCACTCGCCCCGTTTGGGGAGACCAAGGTGCATGTGAGGAAGACAACTCATGCACCCGCAAACTGGATGGCATTGCACAGCACAAAGGCCTAGAACTGGGTATGGGCTACCGCAGCCATCAATGGAAAATCGATACGGCTGCCACATGGTTAGATGCCAAGCGTTCACAGGCTTTGATTAACCCCGTTCAAAATGGTCAGCGCCCTTTAAACGTTCCTTCTTTGGTGCTTCGTGCTGCTGCGGAATACCGCTGGACACAAGTACCCGGGTTGCGCACCACCTTGCGCTTAAGCCATGAAGGTGAACGCGACCTCATAGAAGGCGGCGCCATGAAATTGCCTGCGTGGACCACTGCCGATTTGGCGGCCCACTACAACACCAAAGTGGCTGGTCAAAACACCGACTGGACCTTGGCACTTGAGAACGCTAGCAACCGTGCTTATTGGAGAGAGTCGCCCAAGCAGTTTGGCCACTACTACTTGTATGCAGGAGCGCCCAGAAACTTGCGGCTTACAGTTCGAACGCTGTTCTAAAATAAAATCCGAACATGAACGATTCATCACCCATTCAAGAGCAACCTGGAAACCCCCTTCATGGTTTGACCCTTGAGGCCATTGTTCGCGAGCTTGAAGCGTATTTTGGTTGGGTGGAACTTGGCGAACGCATACCGGTGCGGTGCTTTACTCACGACCCAAGCCTCAACTCCAGCTTGAAGTTTTTGCGCAAAACCCCTTGGGCCAGAGAAAAAGTAGAAGGGCTGTATTTGTTTATGTTGCGAGAGAAACGGCGCAGTCAGGGTGCATCTTCGTCATGACTACGCCCTTCTCCAGAAACTAAGCGCAGCCAACACAATGGCTATGCCAGCCGCCCAAGGCAGAAGCCCAATCGTGCCCGCCCAAATTGCTTCAGTCTTTGAAGCCCCCCGAGATAAGGCCTGGTTTTGCAGCAACTCCATCAACCAAAGCCAGATCAAGGCGGCAGCCACAATGCCGACGGTACGGGTCACCAGCGTTAGACTGCCAGACAGACCCCGCGCAGAATCTGACAAAGTGGCCACCACTTTATCGGCGTAGACAACCTGAAACACCCCCAAGCCCAAACCTTGGAGCAACAGGGCCAATGCCATCAAGGGCCAGGCTTGGGCCATTGATAACGCGCCTATCAAGGCCAACCCTAAGGCCATAAGCCCTTGTGCCAAGTTGCCTACGGCCTGAAGATTCATGTGCCGCAACAGCAAAGGGGCAACGCCCGAGCCACCCAACACACCCAGTGCCCACAAGGACAACATGGCACCACTGGCTATTTCAGGCCACCCAGCCGCAGGCAAGGCATACGGCAAGCTCAGGGCAATGGTGAAACTACAGAACTGAACGACCACACTTTCTAAGTTGATCCAGGCGAAATTAGCATTGCGCCGCATGAGCTGCAAAAGACCACGTACGCTGCCCGGCTGAGTGGCGTCGGGTGTGCTTAGCTTCTGCACACGCAGGCGACTGGACAGCCAAGGGGTGCACAACAAAGCCAGCAGCACAATAGGAACCCTAAAACCGTAAACCCCGGCCCAGCCCCAATACAACA
>Ga0209768_10000077_pt1 | contig 59164 bp, 57 predicted proteins | sample LauGreSBDMM110SD_3_FD_187564 | JGI IMG/M metagenome (GOLD analysis project Ga0209768, IMG submission 187564) | Freshwater lake microbial communities from Lake Michigan, USA - Sp13.BD.MM110.SD (SPAdes) (version 2) | ecosystem: Environmental > Aquatic > Freshwater > Lake | place: Lake Michigan... | reverse complement strand
AAGGCGCTGAAGTGGGTGAGCGCCGAAGTATCTTCAAAATTCAAACGACTTAACGCGCCCAGCTTACTTTGTAGACGGCTAAAGCAGTTAGCAAACCAAAGCACACCATGCCTGCAGCAATAAGGCTAAACATTTCAACGACGCTTCCGTTGTTTTGAGTGAGCCAAATGCCGCCTGCTGCGACCACAAAAAATCTGAAAGTACCGGCCAGCACGGGCCCCAATAGTTTGCCAGCGCCTTGAGACGCAAAGTACAAACACAAGCCCAAAGCGAAGAAACCGTAGCAGGGGCCAACCCATTGAAAGTAAAGTTCTGTATAGGACAAAACGACAGGGTTGGTTGTGAATATTTCAGTCCAAATGCCAGGCCAAAAGCAGACGAGCAATCCAATGCAGCCGACCAAGACACTTGAAAGCAATGCACCAGACCACGCGACTTGTTTGGCACGTTGAGCCAAGTTGGCACCTAAGGCCATGCCCACCATAGACAGGCAAGCCACACCAAAGGCAAAGGTGATGGGGACCAACAAAAATTCCAATCGAGTGCCAATGCCATAGGCGGCTAAAGCTTCAGTACCAAAACTGGACATTAAGCGTGTGACCACCACAATGGTGGCCACAGTTTGCAGCGAACTTAAGCTGGAGATACCGCCCACTTTAAGAATGTCAATGAACAAGGTTTGTGACAAGGGACTTTTAAAGCTGAGCTTTAAAAGGCTGCGAGAAGAGCGCAAATAAAAGAACAAATAAATAGCGCTTGCTGAATAAGCAGTGACAGTGCCAGCGGCAACGCCAGCCATGCCAAAAGCAGGTACAGGCCCCAAGCCCAATCCCAAAATACCACTCAGGGCGACTTGCACCAAGCAGACCGTGAGAAGCACCTGAGAGGGGGTGCGCATATTGCCAGTGCCACGCAGGACAGATGTGAAAGAGTTTGTCAGCCAGATACTCACAGCGCCTAGAAAGGCAATGTTCGCATAGGCAAGGCAATGTTCAAGTGCTTCGCCTTGACCGCCGATAGCCGTAAAGATGAGGCGACTGAAAAAAACAAAAATGAACGTAAAAAATAGGCCAATGCCAAGCGAAATGATCGTGGCGTGCAAAACCAAGGCGTTGGCCTTGACAAGGTCGTTTGCCCCCAGCGCACGGCTGACTGCAGAAGAAATACCACCCCCCATGGAGCCAGCTGACAACATCTGCTGCAACATGACCACAGGGAACACCAAGGCCATACCTGCAAGAGGCAGGAGGCCCAGTTGGCCCACGTACCAAGTTTCAGCGATGGTGACCAGCGCGCTGGCGGTCATGGCAAAAATATTGGGTAAAGCCAGCCGCCAAATGGTTGGAAAAATTGGCGCAGTGGTGAGTGTGTTTTGCAATCGTTCTAACTTATTTGTTTTGAAAGACAGGCGCACGTTTGTTCAAAAACGCATCCATGCCTTCCTTTTGATCTTCTGTGGCAAACATCGAGTGGAACAAACGACGCTCGAACATCACGCCATCGCTCAGGCCACTTTCAAAGGCTCGGTTGACGGATTCCTTGGCCGCCATCACAGCCAATCGACCCATGCCACAAATCAGCAAGGCAGCGCCTAAGGTTTCTTCCATTAACTTATCAGTGGGCACCACGCGGCTGACCAAACCTGCGCGCTCTGCTTCTTGCGCGTCCATCATGCGGGCTGTTAAAGCCAAGTCCATGGCCTTTGATTTACCCACTGCGCGCGGCAAACGCTGTGTGCCGCCTGCACCTGGAATGATGCCCAGTTTGATTTCGGGCTGACCAAACTTGGCATTCTCTGCAGCAATAATAAAGTCGCACATCATGGCCAACTCACAACCGCCGCCCAATGCAAAGCCGCTGACGGCGGCAATGACGGGCTTGCGAATGCTGCGAATGGTTTCCCAGTTGCGTGTGATGAAGTCTTCTTTGTAGACATCGTTGAAATTGTGCTTGGCCATGGCCGAGATGTCCGCGCCTGCGGCAAAGGCTTTTTCGCTGCCCGTCACAATGATGCAGCCAATGGCTTCGTCGGCATCAAAGGCCTTCAAAGCAGTGCCCAGTTCGTCCATCAAGGGGCCATTCAAAGCGTTAAGGGCTTTAGGGCGATTAAGCGTGACGATGCCAACTTTGCCGCCTTCAACGCGGACTTCAATGTTTTCGTAAGACAAAAGGATTCTCCAGTCAGGTTCTAAATGCCATCACCCTTGACTATAACGGGATGAAAAGCTGCTTCAATCAAGGGAAAACATTAGCCAACCGATCGGTCGGTCAATGGTACATTTTCAGTTTTAGACCCTCAGCAGGCCATCACCATGACCAACACCAGCACTTTGTCTGTGACCTTTGAAAAACGCGGCGCCGTCGCCCTGGTCACCCTCAACCGCCCTCAAGCTTTGAACAGCTTCACGCGTCAAATGCACCATGATTTGTGGGCGGCGTTTGACCAAGCTGAAGCCGATACGGAAATCAGGGCCATGGTTTTGACGGGGGCTGGCAGAGGATTTTGCGCGGGCGCTGATCTGTCAGAGTTTGACTTCACACCTGGTCCCGATATGGTCAAGCGTGCCGATCCAGGCCCCGTCATTGACCAAGCTTTCAATCCCACAACACGGCGCATTCAAGCACTGCGCATGCCTGTAGTGGCAGCTGTCAATGGCGTCGCAGCTGGCGCGGGCGCCTCCATTGCCATGGCCTGTGACATTGCCATTGCCTCGCCATTGGCCAGTTTCATTCAAGCCTTCAGCAAAATTGGCCTCATTCCCGACGCAGGCAGCAGTTGGTTGTTGGTTGAACGATTGGGTCTGCCGCGTGCCTTGGCTTTGGCCATGACGGGCGACAAATTGAGTGCAACTCAGGCCAAAGAGTGGGGGATGATTTGGGACGTGGCGGAAGATCCGCTGGCAGCTGCCATGGGCATGGCAGAAAAATTGGCCACCATGCCCACCAAGGCCTTGGTCGCCACGCGCAAACTCATGTCAGGCGCGCATACGCGCAGCTTGTCTGAACAACTTGATCAAGAACGCGATACCCAGTCAACCATGGGCCAGACACACGATTACATTGAAGGTGTCAAAGCCTTTTTGGAAAAGCGTCCAGCTAATTTCAAAGGCGAATGAGCATGACTGCCCAACAAAGCAAGCACGCAACACCATCGCAAGCCGCCCTTGATTTGGCCAAACAAGTGGGCGAGTCAATGTTTGCTGTTGACACTGCAAGCAAAGACACCATGGGCATGCAGCTAATTTCATGTGAACCTGGGCGTGCAGTGATTCAAATGACCGTCAAGGAAATGCATTTGAACGGTCACAAAATTTGCCATGGTGGTTTTATTTTCACGCTGGCTGATTCCACATTCGCCTTTGCCTGCAACAGTTACAACAAGGTGGCCGTAGCAGCAGGATGCAGCATTGAATTTTTAAAGCCTGGCCAACTGGGCGATGTGCTGACCTGTGTTGGGCAAGAACAAGCCTTGAGCGGACGACACGGCATTTACGACATGAGAGTGACCAATCAAAACGGCGATGTGATTGCCATGTTCAGAGGCAAGAGTGCGCAAATTCAAGGCACGGTCATTCCTGAATAATTTGTTCCAGAAGAAACACGACGGAGATTTTTTGATGAGCACCCCCTCACGCTTGCCTTTAGAGCCGATAGAAAAAGCCAGCATCGATGAGTTGCGTTCCTTGCAGCTCAAGCGCTTGAAAGCCACGCTTCAACACGCCTACGACAACTCGCCGGTTTACAAACTCAAGTTTGATGCAGCCGGCGTGCATCCCAGTGATTGCAATTCTTTAGCCGACTTGGCCAAGTTTCCTTTCACCACCAAAGTCGATTTGCGCGACAGCTATCCCTATGGCATGTTTGCAGTGCCACGCGCTGCTTGTTCTCGCATTCACGCTTCCAGTGGCACCACTGGCAAACCCACCGTGGTGGGCTATACCCAGCGCGACATTGACACATGGGCAACGGTGGTGGCTCGCAGCATTCGTGCTGGCGGGGCGCAAGCTGGTGACATGGTGCATGTGAGTTATGGCTATGGTTTGTTCACCGGTGGTTTGGGTGCGCACTATGGCGCAGAAAAATTGGGTCTCACCGTGGTGCCTTTTGGCGGCGGACAAACCGAGCGTCAAGTTCAGCTCATTCAAGACTTCAAACCCGACATCATCATGGTCACGCCCAGTTACATGCTGGCCATTGCCGATGAGTTTGAACGTCAGGGCATTGACCCGCGCAGCAGCTCATTGCGCATTGGAATTTTCGGTGCAGAGCCATGGACCAACGATATGCGTGCGGCCATTGAACACCGCATGGGCATTGATGCAGTCGATATTTATGGCTTGTCAGAAGTGATGGGCCCAGGCGTGGCCAGCGAGTGCATTGAGACCAAAGATGGCCCCACCATTTGGGAAGATCACTTCTACCCTGAAATCATCAACCCAGATACCGGCGAGCCTGTGGCCGATGGCGAAATGGGCGAGCTGGTCTTTACCAGCCTTACCAAAGAAGCTTTGCCCATCATTCGATACCGCACACGAGATTTAACCCGCTTGTTGCCAGGCACGGCCAGAACCATGCAGCGCATGGAAAAAATCACGGGCCGCAGCGACGACATGATGATCATTCGCGGTGTGAACGTTTTTCCAACGCAAATTGAGGAGCTGATTTTGAAGCGCCCCGAATTGGCACCGCATTACCAATGTGTGCTAACGCGCGAAGGCCCTATGGACAACCTGAAGGTGGCCGTTGAAACACGCCCTGGTACAGCCCCAGACAGCATCGAGGCCCGAGCTGCCGCCAAAATGTTGCAACACGAAATCAAGGTTTACATTGGCTCGAGTGTCGAAATTGATTTGCGCCCAGAGGGTGGTGTAGAGCGCAGTCAAGGCAAAGCCAAGCGAGTGCTTGACCTGCGCGGCAAATAACGCAGCGCCCTCAAACGATGTTGGAAGAGCCGTCCAGCCATGCGCTGGTTCTGGCTTTGTGGGCCAGGTCGGAATTGGTGTAACTCAAGCGCCAGGTGTGAACGTCTGTAGGGACGCTTAAATCTAAAACAAACACTTTTTGATCCCGCGTGATGGTAGCCTTGGCTTTCTTCTCATTGCCAAGTATCAAGGTCAAGTCTTCCAGTTTTTTCATACGCCAAGTGGTCGATTTGGCTTTGGTGCTGGCCACGGCCCACCATTCATCGCCAGCCGCCATGCCTGCTTTCTCGGCAGCGCCGCCGCGCAAGACAGATTTGATTTGAATCACGCCTTGAACTTCTGCAATACGCAGGCCTAAGCGCTGTGCCATTTGCGAGGGGTCTTCGTGCACGACCACCCCATGCGAGGAGAGCAAAGTTTTAAGCGGGAGCTCTTGCGTGCTGTGAACCCAAGCTTTGATTTCTTTTTGCCAACTGCGGCCGGTTTGTTCTTGTAACTCTGCCAACAAGTTGGCTTCCGTGAGAGGCCCACCTTTGCAACGTTGCCACAAGCCCCGCATGACTTGGTCTAGATTGGCGTTACCTTCTGAGCGCATAGCAAGATCAAGGCACAAGGCCACCAATGCGCCCTTAGAGTAGTAACTGATGGTCGCATTGGGTGTGTTTTCATCTTGACGGTAATACTTGACCCAAGCATCAAAGCTGGCCTGCGCCACAGACTGAACTTGCCTGCCCGGTGCTTGCAAAACCATGTTGATGGTTTTGTTGATCAATTTGAAATACGTGGTGTCATCAATCAGTTTGGCGCGGCGCAACAGCAAATCATCGTAGTAGCTGGTGAAGCCTTCAAAGAACCAAAGCAGTTCTGTGTAATTTTCTTGGGTATAGTCATAGCGCGCAAACTCTGCAGGCCGCAATTGCTTCACATTCCAAGTGTGAAAGTACTCATGACTGATCAAACCCAGCAAAGTGACATAACTGTCTGGCATTTTTTTCATACTAAGCGCAGGCAAATCACGTCGGTTGCAAATGAGGGCGGTTGAGTTGCGATGCTCTAAACCGCCGTAGCCATCTTCTACGGCATTGAGCATGAAGACGTAGCGTTTGTAGGGCGCGCTGGCGGCGGGTTTTTTCTCGTGCCAAAACTTGATTTCAGTTTCGCAAATTTTTTGAGTGTCTGCAATGAGTTTGGCGCCATCAAAAGAGGCCATCGCACCTGCCACCACAAACTCATGAGGAATGCCGCAGGCTGTAAATTCACCGCGCCAGAAGTTGCCCAATTCAAACGGACAGTCGACCAATTCATCGTAGTTGGCAGCCACATAATTACCAAAGCCCTGCTTGTTGACTTTGGTCGCTTGCAAGCCTGTAGCGGCAAGCCAACTACTGCCTTTGATGGCAGTCAATGTTAGGGCATGTGCCCTGTCTTCTTGGCCATGTACTCGCAAGCACAAACTGGTGCCGTTGAAAAACCCCCGCTGTGTATCAAGCCATGCAGAACGTACTGAATTGTCAAAGGCATAGACCTCGTAACTCAGTTGCAAGTCTTGCCCTTCTTTGCATTGAATGTGCCACTGACTTTTATGGTCCTGGTGAATGGCAACTGCTTTACCACCGTGTGTGGCTTTTAAGCTTTGCAAGTTTTTGGCAAACTCGCGCACCAAATAGCTGCCTGGAATCCAAACCGGTAACGAGACCACTTGCCCAGCCTGAGGCGCGACAATGTGCAGTGAAACTTTGAACAAGTGGGAGTGGGTCTGGCTGGCATCAACGCTGTAGTGAACAGCAGGAACAATTTTCTTCGAACTCATGTGGCGGCGGCTCCAATCAAGCAACTTAGCGCGGCCACAATGGTCAGGTGCAGTCGCATGGGCAACCATTCTTGCAGACCTGCTTTTAGATATGTTGGACGATCAACGGCATAGCAAATGCCCAAGATCAATGCCAGCAAAGGCAGTCCAGCAAAGGCTGGCATGGTCACGGCAACCCATGCCAGCAAGGAAGGCACAACGCCCCAGCCAAAGTTAAACAGGGGCGCATTGTGCATGCGCGAAATATTTTTAAATCCAATGCCCCAATGGATACCACCTAAAAAAGAAACGATGGCAGCGCCGTAACCGGCCATGGCCAAGGCCAAGAAGGGGTGCAAATCGGCATCAACTAACCAGAGCAAGACAGCCATGCCAACAAAAGGAGTGAGGCCCGCGTAAGCCAAAAGCTTGACCTGCCTTCGAGTTTGATCTGAGTGTGCGGTCATGGTTTGACGGCGTTCAAAACAGACTCAATTTGGGCGGCCTCAATGGCACCTGGCACACGTGTGCCGTCTGCTAAAAACATGGTGGGCGTACCGTTGATGCGGTTCTTTTTACCGAACTCGACAATGGCTTCGATGTTATGGTTGTCGCAGGCTGCTGCGGGGGGCGCGATACCTAGCAGCATCCAGTCGTTCCAAGTTTTGGCTCTGTCTTTGGCGCATGCAATGTTGCGAGACTTGACTTTGGAGTCTTCGCCCAACACGGGATACATCAGGTGATAGATGGTGACGTTGTCGATCTTTTGTAAATCGCGCTCAAAGCGCTTGCAATAACCGCAATTGGGATCAGCAAAGACGACCAGTTTGCGTTTGCCATTTCCCTTCACCTGAGTGAAAGCAAATTTAACAGGCAGGCTGTCAAACGGAATGGCCGACAGCTTGTCATTGCGTTCTTCGGTTAAATTGCGTTTTTGCTTGGTATCAATTAGAGCGCCTTGAATTAGGAAGTCTCCTTTGGCATCGGTATAAAAAATTTCATTGCCTTGAACCCGAATTTCAAACACACCAAGCATGGGCGTTTTGGAAATCTCTTCAATTTTGGGCAAAGAAGGCAAGCGCTCGCTCAAGTTTTTTTTCAAATTAGCATCTTGAGCCATGCTGCATGCGCTGACCAAAAACAAGCAGGTGGTTGTAAAAGTTTTAATCAAGCACATGCTTTGAAAATCCTAAGGTATTGATTGGGCTTGGAGCGTTCATTGAGTTTGACTTGAAGATTTCATGGCTTCTCCCGCTATCCATTTCTTCAGGGGGCTCAATTGATTGAAGGCAGACATGCCCCAGTTGCGAAGTTTTTGTACAGGCACAGAAGGTTCAGCAAACAGTTTTTGCAAGCCATGGGTCACGCAGCCCATGGCCAAAACTTCAGCCTGTCTGGCGCGCTCGTAGCGGCGTAACAATTTGGTATCGCTCAGCGGGCGCCAAAATTCTTTGGCTTGAATGACGCTGGCCAAGGTCATGACATCGCCAAGTCCTAAATTCAAGCCTTGACCTGCCAAGGGATGCATAGCGTGTGCAGCGTCGCCAGCGAGTGCAAATGATGCTGTCAGTTTGCCAGTCACTGATCCTGGCATGGTGCTCGTCCATCGGGCAGCCTTGGCCAGCTGCAAGGGCCATACGGCTCGCTCGCTGATGAGTTCAATGGCACCTGCAATGCCTTGGCTGGCGTCTTGCAATTGAAGGCTAAATTGGTCAGCGTTGGCATTTTGCAATGCTTGTGCGCGAGCGGGTGTGAGAGACCAAACTACAGCCCATTCATGGCTGTCTTCGCCGCCTATTGGCAAAAAGGCCAAAATTTCAGGGCCATGTGCATTTTGAAACCATTGGCGCGCAGTTTGCGAATGTGGCGATTGTGTGCGAATGCGACACGCTAAGGCGTGTTGGGCGTAGTGGGTGGCATCAAATGCAACGCCCAGTTCAGCACGTGTTTGACTGGCGCGGCCTTCACAAATCACGGTGAGGGGTGCCGATACAGTTTCAGTTAGTTCTTGGATCAAGGGCTGAAAACCAATGGCCTTGGCCAAGTTATTTTCAAGGGTGGGCACATCCACCATCCAGTTCAAAGCATCAACCTCTTGTTGGGCAGCGGTGAATTCCAAATTGCCGCCCTGGTCACCCTCAATGCGCATTTTCAAAATGGGCGTGCAGGCTGGGCCCTCTGGCCAACAGCGCAAGTCGGTGAGGAGTTGTTTGGCGGCCATGTTCAAAGAGTAGGCCCTCACGTCGCTGTGACCGTGGCCAGCGGCTGCTGATGCATGCAGATTGACAAGTGCAACCCGCAGTCCTTGCGAAGCCAACATCAAGGCCAAGCTGCGCCCGACAATGCCGGCGCCTCTGATGCAAACGTCAAATTGTGTGAATGTAGGAGACATGAGTCTGATTGTAAAAGGCGTTGAGTAGGCCTTGTTCACATGTGGGTGCCCCAGATCAAATCAATGCCATATTGAGTCCGCAAAGCCTCAATGTCTTCGGTTGTGTCCACGTCGACTCTGTAGTGGGAGTTGAGCGTTGGCCAACGGTAAAAATTTTGTGGATGTATTTGCCGCCATTCTTTGCCGCCAGGCAGGCTATTGGCAAGATTTGCTTGAGGCAAGGCGTCTTTTGAGTGGTTCAAGAGGTCGAACATGACAAGTTGCGAGAACATGACGGGATTGCCAGGCTGGGCTTCAACCCAAGGCTGGAGCATTTGCGTCCCAGCGGGACTGGCTTTGACCGCAGCGATCAAGGCTTGCAAATCGGCTCCATCAATTAGGGGTTGGTCTGCCAAGGCCACCATCAGCCAATCTGGCGCGAGGCCTTGCGTTTTGGCCAAGCCCAAGTGCAGAGAACTGTTTTGACCATCTGCAGGTACTGGATTGAGCACCTGGTGGACCGCCATGGGGCGTGAACTGCGCACAGGCACTTCTGCCCTCACCCTGAGTGCCAATGAGGCTTGAATAATGTCTGAGTTGTGCCCTAAGACCAGAACCGTTTCGTCAACACCGGCAGTTTCAAGTGCCGTGAGCAGTCGGTTTAGCAGGGTTTGGCCGTCTCTTTGTAGCAAGCACTTAGGCCGTCCTCCCATGCGAGAAGCCGTGCCAGCAGCCAGCACCACAGCCACAACGCGCAGGCGAGGGCAAGGGGGTGCGAGTGGGCACTTCAAGGGATTTTGCGAAATGGCATCCAGCATGATTAGAAATTAGACCACGCACACCCTTTAAAATCACGCATTATTCGCTGAATCCTAGAAAGTCTCCCATGAGCCTCAAATGTGGCATTGTGGGCTTGCCCAACGTTGGCAAGTCCACCCTTTTTAACGCCCTCACCAAAGCAGGCATTGCGGCCGAAAACTACCCGTTTTGCACCATTGAGCCCAATACCGGCGTGGTGGAAGTGCCCGATTCACGCTTGCAGGAACTGGCCGCCATCATTAGCCCTGAACGCATCGTGCCCGCCATTGTGGAGTTTGTCGACATCGCTGGTTTGGTAGCCGGAGCCAGCACAGGCGAAGGCCTTGGCAATAAATTTTTGGCGCATATTCGTGAAACCGACGCCACCATCAATGTGGTGCGCTGTTTTGAGGACGACAACGTCATTCACGTGGCGGGTCGTGTCGATCCCATCTCGGACATTGAAGTGATTCAAACAGAGTTGTGTTTGGCCGATTTGTCAGCGGTAGAAAAAGGTTTGCACCGCGTCAACAAAACAGCACGCTCTGGTGACAAAGAGTCCATCAAATTGGTGGCCATCTTAGAAAAATGCCAAGTAGCCTTGAATGAAGGTAAACCTGTTCGCACCCTCGATTTCAGCAAAGAAGAACGCCCCTTGCTGCAACAGTTCTTCTTCATCACGGCCAAGCCGGCCATGTTTGTGGCCAACGTCGCTGAAGATGGGTTTGAAAATAATCCGTTGCTCGAACGCTTGAAAGAATACGCTAAGGTTCAAAACGCTCCAGTTGTAGCCATCAGTGCCAAGTTAGAAGCAGAAATGTCAGAAATGTCAGACGAGGACCGTCAAATGTTTTTGGAAGAGTTGGGTCAAAACGAGCCTGGCCTCAACCGGTTGATTCGCTCTGCTTACTCACTTTTGGGTTTGCAAACCTATTTCACCGCCGGCGTGAAAGAAGTGCGTGCTTGGACCATCCATGTAGGCGATACAGGCCCCCAAGCTGCAGGGGTGATTCACACCGACTTTGAAAAAGGCTATATCCGCGCTCAAACTATTTCCTACGAAGATTTCATGGCTTACAAGGGCGAGCAAGGCGCCAAAGATGCGGGAAAAATGCGCGCTGAAGGCAAGGAGTACGTGGTCAAAGATGGCGACGTGATGAACTTCTTGTTCAGCAGCTAACGCAGAATTCACACAAGATGTCTAATTGGTTCAGCCCAGACATGGTGCTGATAATCTCCGTCTGTGCGGCAGCGGTCTTGGGTGGGGGCTTGATCAAAGGCACGTTGGGAGTGGGCTTGCCTTTGTTTGCGGTGCCGGTCATGTCACTTTTTATAAGCAGCACCCAGGCCATCGCGCTGGTATCGGTGCCAGTTTTGGTTTCTAACATTTGGCAGGTCTGGCAAGAAGGAAGTTTGAGGACCAGCATCAAGCGGTTTTGGCCCCTCATGCTGACGCAAGCCATCCTGACAGTTTTTTCGGTTTATTGGACCTTGTCTTTCAGCGCTCGCGAGTTGAACATGGTGATGGCATTTGCCTTGATCGTGGCCGTGGTGCTAATGGCCTTCAAGCCCAGCTTCAACATCCCTCAAGAAAAAGAATCTGCGGCCAGTGCCCTCGTGGGTGTCACCTCAGGATTGCTTGGCGGGGCATCTTCATTGACGGGCCCCATTGTGATCAGCTACATGATGTCTTTGAAGCTGACAAGAAATGAATTTGTGGGCTTCATCAGTGTGATTTATTTGAACGGGGCATGGCCACTTTATTTGGCCATGTGGCATTTTGATCGAATGTCATTGGACGATGTGGGCTATTCGTTTTTTGCCATCATCCCGATGTTTTTAGGCCTGCAAGCTGGTCGAAAAATTCGGAATCGCTTGAGTGAAGAAACTTTTCGCCGAGCCTTGCTTGGTTTTTTAACGGTGGTGGCCGTCATGTTGTTGTTTAGGTAGCACTGAATGCCCCTAAGCCAGTGACTCGAATGACATCAGGCGATCAGTTTTAAAACACCCACAAAAGCAAACTTGTCATCAGTAAATAACGCAAAAATTTACCAATCGCCATGTAGAACGTGCAGGCTAGCAGTGGCATCTTGAGCCATCCTGCAACGGCACACAAAGGATCGCCTACGCCTGGAAGCCAAGACAATAGACAAGCTTTAGGACCTAATTTCTCAAGCCAATTAAGCGCGCGCAAATGCATTTGATCGCTGATGCTGGGATTGGTAGGACTTTGACTGACTTTGCGGCTGCGTACCTTGTCTATTGCATGGTGTGCGCCATAGCCCATCCACCAACTCACCATGCCGCCAAGGGTATTGCCAGCTGTCGCAACCCCAATAGCTGCCCAAAATAAATCGGGATTGAGTTTAATCAAACCAAACACAGCAGGCTCAGATCCCATGGGGAGCAAGGTTGCCGAAATAAAAGAGATGATGAACACGGTAGACAGTCCGTGTTCGGGAAACGCCAGCCATGCCAGCAGCTTTGCTATAAAAGGTGAGAACCAGGCTTCCATTTGTAAGAGAGTGTAGCCAAAGGTTTCCATTTTGAAATTTCTTTCAAAATAATTCCCTTGCTCAAAAATTAAGCAATTACAATCGTGCCTCCTTTTTAAGCAGATCGACTTTTCATCCACCTTGCCTTGTCCATGCAAATCGGACCTTACGTTTTACCCAATGCTGTTTTTGTAGCGCCCATGGCGGGCGTGACAGATCGGCCGTTTCGCCAATTGTGCAGACAGTTTGGTGCTGGCTACGCCGTGAGCGAAATGGTCACATCGCGCAAAGACTTGTGGAAAAGTTTGAAGACCTCCAGACGCGCCAATCACGATGGAGAGCCTGGCCCTATCGCCGTACAGATTGCCGGCACCGATGCCCCGACGATGGCCGAGGCAGCGCTTTATAACATCGATAAGGGCGCACAGATCATTGACATCAACATGGGCTGTCCTGCAAAAAAAGTTTGTAACAAATGGGCTGGTTCTGCCCTGATGCAAAACGAAACTTTGGCCATTGAAATTGCACAAGCCGTGGTTGCGGCTTGCGCGCCACGTGGTGTTCCTGTAACTTTAAAAATGCGCACCGGTTGGTGTGACACTGAAAAAAATGCCTTGACATTGGCCAAGGCCTTTGAAAGCGTGGGCATTCAAATGGTTACGGTGCATGGCCGCACGCGCGAGCAAGGCTACAAAGGTTTTGCCGAATACGACACCGTGGCTGCAGTGAAGGCTGCCCTCAAAATTCCAGTGGTTGCCAATGGTGACATTAATTCACCTGAAAAAGCTTTGCAGGTCTTAAAGCACACTGGCGCAGATGCACTGATGGTAGGACGCGCCGCGCAAGGTCGACCTTGGATCTTTCGCGAAATTGTGCATTTCTTGGCTACCGGCGAGCACTTGGCGCCGCCCTTGGTGGCCGAGGTGAAGCGTGCTTTGCTAGAACATTTGCAAGATCACTATGCTTTGTATGGTGAACTCACAGGTGTGCGATCTGCGCGCAAACACATTGGTTGGTATGTGCGTGACTTGCCGGACGGTGATGCGTTTAGAGGCCGCATGAACGAATTAGAAACGGCCGAGTTGCAATCGCGCGCCGTGGCAGCTTTTTTTGAAGAAATGTCAGCACGCACAGAGCGTATGCCACTGGCTGTTGTAGGCAGTCAACCTGAAATGGCTTTGGAGACGATGGAATGAGCAAGAAAAAAATTGATGAAAGCATCCGTGACAGTTTGAACGATTACTTTCGCGACATGGCCGGTGAGGAGCCGAATGGCATGTATGACATGTTGCTGAACGTGGTAGAAAAGCCGCTTTTGGAAGTCGTGATGCAACATGCAGACCAAAACCAATCGCGCGCTGCGGAATGGCTTGGCCTCAACCGCAACACATTGCGCAAGAAACTGTTAGAACACAAACTTTTGAAATAACAACAATGAAAGCACTCATTTCTGTCTCCGACAAAACGGGCATCGTTGATCTCGCCAAGGCGCTACACAAACTCGAGGTCGAGTTGGTTTCAACGGGTGGCACCGCTAAATTGCTGGCTGAGCAAGGCTTGCCAGTGACCGAAGTGGCGCAACTTACAGAGTTTCCGGAAATGCTGGATGGGCGTGTAAAAACATTGCACCCCAAAGTTCACGGTGGTTTGTTGGCACGCCGTGATGTGCCCGAGCACATGGCCGCTTTGAAAGAGCACGGCATTCAAACCATCGATTTGCTCATCGTCAATTTGTACCCCTTCGAAGCCACTGTGGCCAAGCCCGGCTGTAGCTTGGAAGATGCCATAGAGAACATCGACATTGGTGGCCCTGCCATGGTTCGCAGTGCAGCCAAAAATTGGAAAGACGTGGCGGTGCTTACAGATGCATCCCAGTACGCCATCGTCATTGAAGAACTCACAGCCCACGGCCGAGTTTCTGACAAAACACGCTTTGCTTTGTCTGTAGCGGCCTTCAATCGCATTAGCAATTACGACGCGGCCATCAGCGACTATTTGTCCTCCTACAACTTAGAAGATGGCACCCGCACGGAATACCCTGCGCAATCCAACGGCCGTTTTGTGAAATTGCAAGACCTGCGTTACGGAGAGAATCCGCACCAAACTGCTGCTTTCTACCGCGACCTGCATCCAACGCCAGGCTCATTGGTCACGGCGGTGCAGTTGCAGGGCAAAGAGCTGTCTTACAACAATATTGCCGATGCCGATGCCGCTTGGGAGTGCGTCAAGAGCTTTACCGAATCCGCCTGCGTGATCGTGAAGCACGCCAATCCTTGCGGCGTGGCTGTGGGTGCCAATGCGCTTGAGTGCTACACCAAGGCCTTCCAGACCGATCCTACATCTGCCTTTGGCGGCATCATTGCCCTGAATCGCCAAGTCGATGTAGCGGCTGCCCAGCTAATTAGCAAACAGTTTGTAGAAGTGCTGATGGCCCCGTCTTACTCACCTGAGGCCTTGGAAATTTTCAAAGCCAAAGCCAATGTGCGCGTGCTACAAATTGCCTTGCCTGAATTCAAAGCAGGTGGTGCTGTATTCGAACAAGGCCGAAACGCACAAGACATCAAGCGGGTGGGTTCGGGTTTGCTCATTCAAACTGCCGACAACCACGAGCTGCAATTGGCCGATCTCAAAGTGGTCACCAAAGTACAACCCACACCAACGCAACTGCAAGACTTGTTGTTTGCTTGGAAAGTGGCCAAGTACGTCAAGAGCAATGCCATTGTTTTTTGCGCCAACGGCATGACCATGGGCGTGGGCGCCGGTCAAATGAGCCGTTTAGACTCTGCGCGCATTGCCAGCATCAAAGCTGGTCATGCGAGTTTGAGTTTGCAAAACACCGTGGTGGCCAGCGATGCTTTCTTTCCGTTCCGCGATGGTCTGGATGTGGTGGTGGACGCTGGCGCGAATTGCGTCATTCAGCCCGGCGGTTCTATGCGCGACCCCGAGGTGATTGCCGCCGCCGATGAGCGCGGTGTGGCCATGGTGTTTTCGGGTGTGCGCCATTTCCGTCACTGAGCGTTGGTGCAAATCCAATTAAAAAGGGCTCTTAATCAGCCCTTTTTTTGTGTTGCCAGAGACTTTACAGCGTCTTGAAAATCGCGCGCGCCGCACTCACAGTGTCGGCAATGTCTTGCGCTGTGTGCGCACCGCTTACAAAGCCTGCCTCGTAAAGTGCAGGTGCAATGTAAACGCCGCGATCAAGTAAACCGTGGAACAAAGTGTTGAACTTGGTGCCATCGGTTTTCATGACTTGGGGGTAGTTGCTTGGCAAGGTGGGCAACAAGAAGAAGCCAAACATGCCGCCTTCGCTATCGCCTGCAAATGGCACCCCTTCGACTTTGGCGGCAGCAGTGAGGCCATCTACCAGCGACCGTGTGGTGGCGCTCAGCGCATCAAAAAATCCGGGCTTGCTGATTTCGGCCAAAGTGGCCAAGCCGCATGCAGTGGCCACAGGGTTGCCACTCAATGTACCCGCTTGATACACAGGGCCCAAAGGTGCGAGCTGTTCCATGACGGCGCGCTTGCCGCCAAAGGCTGCCAAAGGCATGCCGCCACCAATCACTTTGCCCATGACGGTCATGTCGGGCTCGAAGCCTGGAATACTTTTGGCGTAAACGCTTTGAGCACTTCCTAGGGCCACGCGACAACCGGTCATGACTTCGTCAAACACCAGCAGCGCGCCGTATTGGCTGCACAATTCGCGGCAGCGTTTCATGAAGGGCACGCTGGCGCGCACAAAGTTCATATTGCCGGCAATGGGCTCGATCATGAGGCAGGCCAACTCAGGGCCATGAAGTTTGAAAGCTTCTTCCAATTGCTCGATGTTGTTGTACTCGAGCACCAAGGTGTGTTGCACCACTTCAGGCGGTACGCCGGCGCTGGTGGGGTTGCCAAAGGTGGCCAAGCCTGAGCCGGCTTTGACCAGCAAGGCATCGGCATGGCCGTGGTAGCAGCCTTCAAACTTGATGAACTTACTGCGGCCTGTGGCGCCGCGCGCCAAGCGCACTGCGCTCATACCGGCTTCGGTGCCCGAGCTGACCAGGCGAACCATTTCCATAGAGGGCACCAACTTGAGCAAAGCTTCGACCAATTCAACTTCGCGCTCGGTGGGTGCACCGAAAGAGAAGCCATCGAGCGCGGCTTTTTGCACGGCTTCTAAAACGGCAGGGTGGCCATGGCCCAAAATCATGGGACCCCATGAACCGATGTAGTCGATGTGTTTTTTGCCATTGGCATCCCAGAAGTAAGCGCCTTCAGCGCGCTTGACAAAGCGCGGTGTGCCGCCCACTGCGCGAAAAGCGCGCACGGGTGAATTGACGCCGCCAGGAATAACTTTTCTAGCGCGTTCGAACAGGGTGTCGTTGAGGTCAGTGCTTTGTTTCATTGATGGACATTTCGAAAAAATCTGCGTTCATGTCGGGACCTTCCGCCTCGGACTCATCGTCCTCGGCATCGGGTAGCGCCCAAAATAGGCGATCGGGGATGACCTTGCCCATGCCAGGGCGAAAGCCCTCGTCTAGGCAACGGTCTAAATAATGCAAAGCTTCGCTGGCGGCTGCCGATACATCTAGCCCCGTTGCAATAAGAGCAGCCAGGGCTGCCGAAAGTGTTTCGCCAGCGCCACTGAAAACAGCCTCAATGCGCTCGAACTTTTCATGGCCCACCACGGTTTCGGGGGTGGCCAAAACATTGTCGATGTGCTGGTCGTTGGCGGTGATGCCTGTGACCAGCGTGTAGGGAACTCCTAGCTCGGCAGCTGCTTTGGCAATATCGCGCGGGCCCGGTTTTTTTTCGCTGGACCAATCGGGCAAAAGCCAACGGCGCAAAGTGCTGTGGTGGCCCACCAGAATGCTGGTTTGCGGCAACAGCAATTCGCGAAAGGCATCGAGGTATTGATCTATTTTGTCGTCTTCCCACCAAGATAAATTGGGCATGTAAGCCACCACGGGCACACCGTCATAGTCGGCGGTAAGCTCTGCAATGATGCTGATATTTTCAGCACTGCCGGCAAAGCCTACTTTGATAACCTGAGGTGGAATGTCTTCTAAAACAGCCCTGGCTTGATCGCCCACAGCCTCTTCATCAAGGGGGAAAAAGTCAAAAATTTGGGCCGAGTCACGGGCGTATGCGCCTGTGAGTACGGGCAGTGCATGCGCGCCCACTGAGGCAATGGCCAAAACATCAGCGCTGATGCCACTGGCACCGCTGGGATCGGAGGCATTGAACACCAAAACGCATGCAATGACGGCTTCTTCCTCGTTTTCGAGGTCGTCCTCAGGCGGATCTGACGGCGGTAATGTAGTGGTCATGAGTTGCAGTGAAGCCCGATACAATCGCATCATTCTATTCGACACCGGTGACCACTGTGACTGATACTAAAACTTGGATGTGCTTAATTTGCGGCTGGATTTACGACGAGGCGGCCGGTTGCCCTGAAGATGGCATTGCCCCCGGCACCGCATGGGCCGACGTGCCTATGAACTGGACTTGTCCTGAGTGCGGCGCCCGCAAAGAAGACTTTGAAATGGTGGCCATTTAAGTTACTCAAATTCGGCCACCCTAGGCTGAATTCAGCTTGATTTTTTCACTACGGCATAGCGTGCCAAGGTTTTTTCTCTGGCCTCTGCGTGGTTCACCACGGGAAGCGGATAATCTTTTCCCAAGGTAATCCCTGCAGCTTGCAGTGCCAGCGGTTTGGCCTCCCAGGGGGCATGAATGTCGGCGTCCTCAAGTGCAGCCAACTGCGGTAAATAACGCTTGATGAACTTACCCTTTGGATCGAATTTTTCGCTCTGCGTGACAGGGTTGAAAATTCTAAAATAAGGCTGCGCATCGCAGCCGCTTGAACTGGCCCATTGCCATCCACCGTTGTTGGCCGACAAGTCAAAGTCAATGAGGTGCAGGGCAAAGTATTTTTCGCCCCATCGCCAATCGACGCCTAAATCTTTGGTGAGAAAAGACGCCACCACCATGCGCAGCCGGTTGTGCATGTAGCCCGTTTGATTGATTTGCGCCATGGCCGCGTCCACTAGGGGGTAGCCCGTTCGGCCTTCGCACCAAGCTGCAAACAGCGCCTTGCCATGGGGTCCGTGATCCCAATGAATGGCGTCGTAGTCGGCTTTGAAGCAGCGCTCTGTGACATGGGGAAAATTGGCCAGAATTTGAGCGTAAAAATCACGCCAAATAAGCTCTGACAACCAAACGCTGGCGCCCTCACTTGTTTTGTAACGACGCCAAGCTTCTAAGGCCAACTGCCGAATAGAAACGGTGCCAAATCGCAAGTGCACGCTTAAATAACTGGGGCCTTTGACCGCTGGGAAATTACGCGTTTCCTCGTAGCGATCGATGCGGTGCAAGAAGTCGTCTAGCAAGGACTGCGCGCCTGACGCGCCCGGTTTGTAGTGAAGCGCCAGCAAGTCGATGTTTTCAAAGTCGATGTCTGGCAGGCTTGGAACAGGCAAGCGGTACTGAGCAGGCCTAGGTACCAAGGCTGACGCATGCGCAGCCACCGGGTGGGCGGCCAAATCTTCGGGCTGAATTTTCTTCAGCCAAGCGTTTTTGTAGGGCGTGAACACGGTGTAGGGGTTACCCGCCAAAGTGAGCACCTCTTGTCGTTCAAAGACCACATGGTCTTTGTAGGTATGAAAGGCAATGCCTGCATTGGCCAAGCCGCCACGCACTTGAGCGTCGCGGCCGAGAGCTGCTGGCTCATCGTCGTGGTTGGCAAAGACGGCTTGCGCCTCGATTTGCTTGGCCAAATGGGGAATTTCCTTGAGGGTGTTGCCGTGCAGAACAATGAGTCCCAGTTGCGCTGCCAGAGACGCCTCTACCCCCGCCTTAAGCGCAGAGGCTCTGAGTAATTCGTCCAATTCCACCAAAGATTCTCGAATGAAAGCCACCCGCCGGTCTTGACTGGGAAGGTGCTGCAGGATTTCGGTGTCAAAGACAAAGACGCAATGTACTTTGGTGCAGTTTTTGAGGGCGTGGAACAGCGCAGCGTTGTCTGCAACGCGTAAATCTCGCCGAAACCAGACCAAGCCGGTAGAAAAGGGTTTGTGCATGGGTTCGAGGCCGTTAAAATTAGGACATGACTGCTGATTTTGCCTCCACTCTGCTTTCGCATCATTTTTTGATTGCGATGCCCGGTTTGGAGGACCCTACTTTTGCCAAGAGTGTGGTTTATTTGTGTGAACACTCAGAGCGGGGCGCCATGGGCTTGATCATCAACAAACCCGGCGAACTCAGTTTGAAGCATTTGTTCGACAAAGTCGACCTCCCATTGCGACGCGAAGACTTGTTGCAATCCAATGTATTGCATGGCGGCCCAGTTCAAACTGAGCGAGGCTTTGTGTTGCATGAACCTATTTGGTTGTCCAGTGCCGAAAACTCAGAAGCTAGCAAAGAACCGGCTGATGCCGAATTAGCCGATCACACAGATGCTTCTAGCTCTATCTATGCTTCAACTTTGAGCGTGCCGGGTGGCCTGGCCATGACCACCTCCAAAGACGTGCTGGAAGCCTTGTCCAATGGTTCTGGACCCAAACGTGTCTTGGTCACCTTGGGTTATGCCTCATGGGGCGAGGGACAACTTGAGTCTGAAATTGGTGAAAACAGTTGGCTCACTGTGGAAGCCAACCCAGACATTATTTTTGAAACACCCATCGAGCAACGCTATGAAAAGGCCTTAGCCCTTTTGGGCTTGCAACCTTGGATGCTTTCCACCGATGCGGGTCACGCATGATGCTAGATCAGGCGCTCTCTGTGCCTGCGTCTCAGCAGAGTTTTTTGGCTTTTGATTTTGGACTCAAGCGCACAGGTGTGGCGGTGGGCAATCGAATGTTGAAACAGGCCACACCTCAAGCCACGGTGGTTGCCGAAGGCGACGCCCGCTTTGCACTGATTGAAAAGCGCATCAAAGAGTGGACGCCCGATGCCTTGGTGGTGGGTGTGCCTTTTCACCCCGATGGCGCTGCGCATGAAAATACTCTGCGTGCGCAAAAGTTTGCACGCCAACTTCGCGGCCGCTTTGGTTTGAGTGTCTATGAAGTGGACGAACGCTACAGCACTACCGAAGCCATTGCCAATGGCGCAAAGGATGCTGATGCCGCTTCAGCTTGTATTATTTTGGAACAATTTTTAAGGAGTCTGCCGTGAGTGCATTGGCTTTGAATGCAGAGGCGCTGTACGGCGAACTCTTGCGCGGTGTGCGTTCGATGTGCACTGCTGAAACACGGTTGGTAGGCATCACTTCTGGGGGCGCTTGGTTGGCCGAGCGTTTGCAAAAAGACTTGGGACTGAGTGGTAAACACGGCAGCATTTCGTCGGCCATGCACCGAGATGACTTTGCGCAGCGCGGTTTGTCTGCGGGGGGGCAAACCACCTTGCCGTTTGAAATTCAAGGCTCTGACGTGGTGATTTTGGACGATGTACTCTACACCGGCCGCACCATTCGCGCGGTGATCAATGAAATGTTTGATTACGGCCGCCCCGCCAATGTGAGGCTGGCCGTGTTGGTCGACCGCGGCGGCAGGCAATTGCCCATTCAAGCCGACTTTGCAGCAGCACGCGTGACCTTGCCTGACTCGCAATCCTTGGCGCTGGCGCGCTTGGACAATGGCGAGTTCAGCTTTGAAGTGCAAGCCCAAGATGAATCAAGTTCAGTAGGAAAAAAATAACAATGCTCTACAAACGCAACCCCCAACTCAACAAAAACGGCGAACTCATTCACTTGTTGTCGACCGAAGGTTTGTCGCGCGACATCCTGACGCACATCCTAGACACTGCCGCCAACTTTGTGAGCGTCAGTGACCGCGAAGTGAAGAAGGTGCCTTTGCTGCGTGGAAAAAGCGTGTTCAACTTGTTTTTTGAAAATAGCACGCGAACGCGCACCACGTTTGAAATTGCTGCTACCCGTTTGTCGGCCGATGTGATCAACCTCGATATTGCGCGCTCATCGGCCTCCAAAGGCGAATCGCTTCTTGACACCATTGCCAACCTGTCGGCCATGGCAGCCGATATTTTTGTCGTGCGTCACTCAGAGTCGGGCGCACCTTACCTCATTGCGCAACACGTGGCACCCCATGTGCACGTGGTCAATGCGGGTGACGGCCGTCACGCTCACCCTACGCAGGGCTTGCTCGACATGTATACCATTCGCCACTACAAAAAAGAATTCAGTAACCTCACTGTGGCCATTGTGGGCGACGTGTTGCACTCTCGCGTGGCGCGCTCAGACATTCATGCGCTCACCACACTGGGTTGCGCCGAAGTGCGCGTGGTAGGACCCCAAACCTTGGTGCCCTCCGACATGTCGCAAATGGGTGTGAAGGTCTTTCACAATTTAGAAGAAGGCATCAAAGACTGCGATGTGATCATCACCTTGCGTTTGCAAAACGAGCGCATGAGCGGGGCTTTGCTGCCCTCCAGCCAAGAGTATTTCAAACGATTTGGCCTCACGCCCGAAAAATTACACCTCGCCAAACCCGATGCCATCGTGATGCACCCAGGGCCCATTAACCGCGGTGTCGAAATTGATTCAGCTGTGGTTGACGGTCCGCAAAGCGTGATCTTGCCGCAAGTGACCTTTGGCATTGCGGTGCGCATGGCGGTGATGAGCATTGTGGCGGGCAACGAAGCCTAAAAATAAGTAGAAAAAGAAAGATCACAGATCATGAAAATTTTGATTCAAGGTGGCCGAGTCTTAGACCCGCAAAGCAAAAAAGATACGGTGGCCGATGTGGCCATTTCGGCCGGCAAAATTGTGGCTATTGGCAAAGCGCCAGAAGGTTTTCAAGCGCAAAAAACCATCGATGCCAAAGGCTGCATTGTGATGCCTGGCTTGGTTGATTTGTCTGTGCGCTTGAAAGAGCCTGGCCATGAACACGAAGGCATGCTCGATTCAGAATTGACCGCTGCCGTGGCAGGTGGTGTGACCAGCTTGGTGTGCCCACCCGACACAGACCCCGTGTTGGACGAGCCTGGCCTTGTGGAAATGCTGCGCTTCAAAGCTGAAAAACTCAATCGATCTAAGGTCATGCCCCTCGGTGCATTGACGCGCGGTCTGAAGGGCGAAATTTTGACGGAAATGGTTCAGCTCACAGAAGCAGGTTGTGTGGGCTTCAGCCAAGCCGAAGTGGCGCTTGAAAACACACAAGTGTTGCAGCGTGCATTGCAATACGCCAATTCATTTGGCTATACCGTGTGGTTGCGCCCGCAAGAATTGCATCTAGGCAAGGGTGTTGCGGCCAGTGGCCCCTTGGCCACGCGCATGGGCTTGTCGGGCGTACCCGTGGCCGCCGAAACCATTGCCTTGCACACCATTTTTGAATTGCTCAGAAGCACCAAAACCCATGTGCACTTGTGCCGCATCAGCAGCGCTGCGGGTGTGGCCCTGGTGCGCCAAGCCAAAGCAGAAGGGCTGCCCATCACTTGCGATGTCAGCATCAACTCATTGCACCTGACCGATGCCGATGTGGGCTACTTTGACAGCCGTGCTCGCGTGTCGCCGCCACTGCGTCAGCAACGTGATCGCGATGCACTGCGCGAAGGCTTGGCCGATGGCACCATCGATGCTTTGGTGTCAGACCATAGCCCAGTCAGTGAAGATGAAAAGGCATTGCCCTTTGCAGAAGCCGAGCCCGGCGCCACGGGCCTCGAGTTATTGCTCAGCTTGGCACTCAAATGGTCACAAGACAGCAAAGTGCCACTGCTTCGTGCCATGGCCACCATCACCAACGAAGCGGCGCGTGTGCTCAAACAAGAAATGGGCCAATTGAAGGTGGGTGCGCAGGCTGATGTGTGTATCTTGGATCCCGAAGCGCATTGGCAAGTGACGGCAGAGAACTTGCGCAGCCAAGGCAAGTTCACACCGTTTTCTGGCTACGATTTGCCCGGCCGCGTGAAATACACCTTGGTTGGCGGACAACTGGCGTATCAAGCTTAAGCATGCGCGCAGCCTTCAAATTGCTTCGAGGTATTTGGCATGTCCTGATGGGTTGGATCACCATTTATTTTCGCTTTCCCCAGTTCACACCCCAGCAGCGTGAATCACGTGTTCAAGTATGGGCCACGCAACTTTTGCGCATATGGGGCATCGCTTTAGAAGTGCGCGGCAAGCCAGTGGTCGCAGGTCCTGCGCTGTTGGTTTGCAATCACATTTCTTGGTTGGACATTGTGGTGATCCATGCCACACGCCATTGCCGCTTTGTATCTAAGTCTGAATTGAGAGGGTGGCCGCTGCTGGGTACTTTGGCGACAGGGGCGGGCACTCTGTACATTGAAAGAGCACAACGTAAAGATGCCATGCGCATGGTCAAAGACATGGCGCAGTCTTTGCGCAATGGTGAGGTTTTGGCTGTGTTTCCAGAAGGCACCACCGGCGATGGCATTGGCATGTTGCCTTTTCATTCCAATCTCATTCAATCGGCTATTGAGGGCGATGCACCCATTCAAACTTTGGCTTTGCAGTTTGTCGATACTCACACCCACAGCATCAGCATGGCTGCTCGTTTTGTGGGGGATGACACTTTGCTCGCTTCTATTTGGAGCACACTCAATGCCAGCGGCTTGAAGGCGGTGGTCAATTTTGGGGAGCTTCAAATGGCCCAAGGCAGAAATCGCCGAGCTTGGGCCCATGACTTGCATCAAGACGTCATGGCCCTTAAGCACAATTGCCTGTCAGGCCGATAAGAAAGCCTTGCGCAGAATGAAAACGAAGACCTACATGATTGATTGGAGCCGCGCCCAATGTGCTTTGCGTTAACCTAGGCGTTCCTGCCGATGTGGATCTAATATCGAGGCTGACCCGCTGCTCCTGCCCATCTTGGCCGAGTACACGCGCCTGGCGTTCATGTTGCTTTTGGCGCGGGTCACAAAGAAGGCGCCGGCCTGATGCATTTGGAACAGGCGAGCAAAGACTACGTAACCTTGGAAATTACACAAAAAATGAGGAAAAGAGTTTTAAATCGGCACCAAATAAAATTGGACGCTAGGCCATGCCAGTATTGGCTTTCGCTACAAACTTATACTGTTTAACCGGATACAAGTGATATCGGTTATAAACATACACAATTTAAACGAAAACATTTTAAGCACAGCCTCATGCCAACCGATTTTGAGCTTCATTCTGCCTTCATTGAATTGGCCAAGAACGCCTTTGCCGAACAAGCTTATGAGCCCACTGATGCCATCCTGATGGCATCAGCCAAAAATTTGGCACGACTACAAACGCCGTCAAGCGCCTTTGCCCATTTGACACCAGATGGGAACTTTAGCGACCTACTGAAAAGCTTGGCCCATGTTTGAACTGCCTGCGCGAATGACTCAACTGCAGGCCAACATCCGGGCGGGGGATGTATCCGTCCAAGACGCCTTGTTTGCCCAGGTCAATCGAGGACGAAGTTTGAATGCCCAGTTTCCGTGTGTGGTTGAAGAACTGTCACTCACTACCCCTCTAGACGGCCCGCTGTCTGGCATTGCCTTGGCACATAAAGATATCTTCCAACTCACCGATCGTGAGCCAGGCTGCGGCGTCGGCATGGGTCTCGCTCAAAAGGGTGTTAAGCCTGCAAAAGCAAACTTGGCTTTGCAACAAGCAGGTGCCAGTCAATGGGCTACCCTTGTGATGGCGCCTCATGCTTGTGGCGCCACATCTCAAAATAAGCACTTTGCCCGGTGCATCAATCCAACGGATGCAGATGCTGCGGTGGGCGGTTCATCCAGCGGCTCTGCTGTTGCAGTGGCTGCTGGCATGAGCTACGCGGCCATGGGCACAGACACCGCAGGTTCAGTTCGCATACCCGCAGCAACTTGCGGACTGATGGGACTCAAAACCACGCACGGCGCGGTCAGCACTCAGGGTTGTGCGCCTTTGGCACCGTCTCTCGACAGCGTGGGCATTTTGAGTCGTTTTCCACAAGACGCCCGTGAAATATGGGCGGCTTTGTGTCCCCAAATTCCCCGCAAGCTTGCCAAGCAGTCAAGCAATTGCCAGCTGTGGTTGCCAGAAAAAGGTGTCGCCCCTTCGGTATCCCAAGCCATCCGTACTTGGATTACTCAGCTAGATGCCAATGTCAGTTTCATCCACATGGACGAGTCGTTTGATGTACTCAACAGGCATGCACAACGCGTGTTGTTTTATGAGACTGCTCAAACCCACCACGCAGCTTTGAAACAAGGCTCTGTCGAACCCGGTGTTCAAGCTATCGGTCTAATGGGCCTGGGTCTTCCCCACAGTTGGTACCAAGAGTCCATGCACTCTCGGCCATTCCTTCTACAAGACTTCGTCAACCAACATTTCAGCAATGCTGATTTTTTGATTGTGCCCTCACTTGCAGACCCTGTGCCCGATTGGCACACCGTGGAAATCGGGCACCCCTCTTTTGATCGTGCGGCCTTGTTTGCCATGCACCGCTTTATGGGTTTTGTGAATTACCTGGGCTTGCCATCTCTCAACCTGCCAATTGGCCGTGATTTGCGGGGACGCGCCATCTGCGTGCAAGTCTTGGCCAGACCTTTTGCAGAGCATCAGCTGCTCAATTTTGCCGAACAATCACCTTTTGTTTTTTGGAATCTCTGAACACATGCCGAAAATTCAAGCTTCCAGCGCCCTCGCTCGATTCAAAGTCATTGATCTGTCTCGCGTACGAGCGGGCCCCAATTGCGTGCGCATCCTTACCGACTTTGGTGCAGATGTCATTCGTGTCGAACCCCCTCCAGGCGTCGACCCCAATGAAGCCATGTTTGCCGCCAATCGCAAAGGCGGAGACTTTCAAAATATCAACCGCAACAAGCGCTCGATGACTCTCAACCTGAAAAAACCGGGTGCCATCGATGTACTGATGCGCTTGGTGGCCGAGGCGGATGTGGTGGTGGAGAATTGGCGGCCCGATGTCAAAAATAAACTGGGCCTCGATTACGAATCTTTGGCCAAGGTCAACCCTCGCATCATTTTGGCCAGTATTTCTGGGTTTGGCCAAGATGGGCCCTACGCTTGGCGACCTGGCTTCGATCAAATTATTCAAGGCATGGGCGGCTTGATGAGTGTCACGGGAGAGCCCGAACACGGGCCTATTCGCGCTGGCTTGGCGGTGGCCGATTTAAGTGCGGGCTTGTACTGCGCACTGGGCATATTGGTAGCCCTGTTGGAGCGCGAAGTCTCTGGCAAAGGCCAATGGGTGCACAGCTCTTTGTTGCATTCGCAAATTGCCATGATGGATTTCCAAATGGCACGCTACCTCAACGACGACGATATCCCCGTCCAAGTGGGCAACAACCACCCCACCAGCTCGCCCATGGGTTTGTTTGATGCCAACGACGGCTGCTTTAACCTGGGTGCTTCAGGTGAGGGTAATTGGAAACGGTTTTGCGATGTGCTGAACAAGCCAGACTGGTATGCTGACCCTGAATTCCAAACCGAACCTTTGCGTGTCAAACATCGAGGTCGCTTGAATTCATTGATTGCGATAGAGTTCAAAAAAAATACAGTCAAGCATTGGGTCGATGTTCTGAATCAAGTAGGTGTTCCTGCCGGTCCGGTCTATACGGTTCCTGAGGTCTTTGAAGATGAGCAAGTGAAGCATTTGAAAGTCACCGAAAGCTTGATGACAAACTTTGGCAAAGAAATTGCTTACATTACTCAACCCGTCGTTTTGGAGCGAACGCCGTCTCAAGTTGTGGCGCCTGCACCAGGATGGGGTGAGCATACAGATGAAGTGCTCCGAGAAGCAGGCTATTCGGATGCAGAGATTCAACAATTTCACACTCAAGAGGTGGTTTGAAGATGGGTGTTATTCATGTCACACACGAGCAGCACGTCAGTGTGGTTACGATTGACGACGCTGAGCGTTATAACGCCATGAGCTTGTCGATGTGGATTGATCTGAAACAAGCTTTTGACAAGATCGAAGGCGACACCCAAGTTCGTGCCGTGATTCTGCGCGGCGCTGGCGATAAAGCTTTTGTTTCAGGCGCCAACATCAGTGAGTTTGAAACACAACGAAATTCTGAAGCTTCGGTAGCGCACTACAACCAAAGCGTTGCGCAAGCACAAGAGGCCATTACACGTTGCAGAGTGCCCGTGATTGCCGCCATCAGCGGCATTTGCTATGGCGGCGGCCTAGGCTTGGCTTTGAGTTGTGATTTGCGCTATGCAAATCCCGCTTCTAAGTTCCGCATGCCCGCAGCACGTTTAGGCTTGGGTTATGGGTACAAAGGCATAAAAAGCATTGTGCAAAACCTCGGACCTACAGCAGCCGCTGAGGCCTTTTACACCGCCAAAGTTTATGGGGCCACAGAGGCCGCGCAAATTGGCATCGTCAACGCGGTTCACGACCCTGTGTTTGATCACTGCGCTGAGGTCGCACTTCAAATTTCACAAAACGCTCCTCTCACAGTGCAAGCCGCCAAGCAAGCCATGCTTTGCATTGCCGCGGGCGACACTTCTCAAATTGCGCGTATCGATCAGGCCGTTGATACGTGTTTTAAAAGCAGCGACTATGCCGAGGGCCGAAAGGCTTTTGCAGAGAAACGGCTTCCCAAGTTCACCGGCCATTGAATTTCAAAACACCCATGGAGAAGAAGATGAAGTCTATAAAAACCCTAGTTTCGATCGTGCTAACAATGGCTGCAACCGCGGCCTTGGCGGTGGGGCCTTCCCCGGCGCCTATGAAACAAAAAGAAGTGCTCACCATTGGCTATGTGAAGGTGGGTCACCTTTCGCCCATGCTGATGCTGGAAGAAGAGCTCAAGAAGCTTAATATCGAAGTCAAACGCGCTGAGTTTGTGCGCTATGCCGATGCACGCACAGCCTTGTTGTCTGGTTCTGTGGATGTGTCTGCCGTGGGCCCTGGCGATTTGGCCATTGTGGCGGCTCAAGGCAGCAAGAACTTGATTGGCTTGACAGGCGTTGGTAGCTCTTCCAAATTTCTAGTGGTTCGCAAGGGCGTGAAGATTGACGATTGGGCTGATATCAATGGCAAAAAAATTGCTATTGCGCCTGGCTCTGCTGTTTGGTTTCAGTGGGCCATGACCCTCATTGAAAAAAATATCCCCTACACCGCGTTCTCACCCGTGAATGTTCAGGGCGGCGGGACTGCCTTTGTTCAAGCCATGAAGCGCGGCGACATCGATGCCATGGTGCTGTGGGAGCCCTTTGAATCACAAGCTGTTGCCGAGGGTGATGCCTACTTTGCAACCAAACTCGACTACAGCCAGTCACGTTCTGTGGGCGCTGAGTTGGGTATGCTGGCCGCTTCACGCGAAGCCATGACCACAAAAAAAGAGTTGGTGCAACGTTTCTTGTGGGCTTACCTCAAAGTAGAAGAGCAAATGGCCAAGAACAATGACATGTTTGCCGATGCTTATTCCAAGTACACAGGTTTGCCTTTGAACGTGACCAAAGAGTCAGCCAAGATTATCAAGTTGGGTGGCGTTTTGACCAAAGAACAAATCAGTCGTTTGGCCGAGGCTGCTTTCAAACAAGGCATTGTGCAAAAAGACGTGACCAAAGAAGCTGCCGACTTGTATGACGACAGCATGGCCAAAGAAATCAAAAAGTAATCGCAGGACGACACCATGAAGACGACGGTACATTTCAAGCAACTGATGCTCGGATTGGTGATTCCAACCGTCGTCGTCGTCTTGTGGCAAGTGATGGGCAGCATGCCCGACATGGCCGGCATCTTGCCCACACCACTGAAGGTTCTCGAAGGTTGGCACAGCTGGATTTTTGCCAAACCAGGCTTGGGACTTAATCCCTACCTGGGCACTTGGTTGGCCAATGTGGAGTACTCCTCCATGCGCGTTGCCCAAGGCTTCACGCTCGCTGCGCTCGTTGGTGTGCCCCTAGGCTTGTTGATTGGTTGGAGTAAATTCATCTCACAGATGTTTGACCCCATGATTCAAAGCCTGCGTCCGATTCCCATCACAGCATGGTTACCTTTTTCAATTGCAGTATTTGGCATTCGCGATATTGGTTCTATTTTCTTAATTTTTCTGGGTGGCTTTTATGCCATCGTGGTCAACACCACCCAAGGGGCTCGCGATGTCGACCGCAACTTAGTGCGCGCCGCCTTGATGATGGGTGCCAGTCGCACGCAACTGCTCCTTCGCGTTGTTTTGCCTGCTGCCATGCCATCCATCTTTACAGGCCTGCGCATTGGTTTAGGCATTTCGTGGACAGCGGTCATCGTCTCTGAAATGGTGGCTGTCAAATCGGGCTTAGGCTATGTTTTATGGGATGCCTACTATGTGGGCCGCATGGACATTGTGCTGGCAGACATGGTATCGATAGGCGCCATGGGTTACATCAGCGACCGCATCATTGTTTACATTGAACGCAAGATGTTGGTCTGGCGAATTTTGCAAAGTCACTGAAATTCTTATGTCAAATATCTTTGTTCAAGACCTTTGTAAAACCTATCCTGGTCAGCCTCCGGTCAAAGCACTCGATCGGATTGATCTTGAAGTTCCACCAGGCGAATTTATCGCTTTGCTGGGTCCTTCTGGCTGTGGCAAGTCCACCCTGCTCAATCTGATTGCAGGTTTTGAATCACCCAGCTCCGGTGTCTTGCAGGTCGAGCAAAAAGCAGTTCTGGCGCCGGGGCCAGATCGAGGTGTGGTTTTTCAAGAAGCGGCATTATTCCCATGGTTGACTGTTTGGGAAAACGTCGTCTTTGGCCCCAAAGTACAAGGCTTGCCCAAAGCCGAATACGAGGAGCGAGCCAACGAGATGATCAGCATTGTGGGTTTGCAGGACTTCAAAAACCACCTGCCCGTGCAGCTCTCAGGCGGTATGCGCCAGCGTGTGGGCATTGCACGCATCCTGACTTTAGGCTCACGCGTGTTGCTGATGGACGAGCCCTTTGGTGCACTTGATGCGCAAACCCGACTCACGATGCAAGAGCTTTTGTTGTCGGTCTGGCAAAAACTCAAACCGACCATCATCTTTGTGACGCATGACATTGACGAGGCTATTTTTTTGGCCAACACCGTTTACGTCATGTCGGCCCGACCGGGCCGTATCCAATCCAAACTTGTTGTACCTTTAGCACGCCCACGCATTGTGGCAGACACCGCGAGCGAGGCCTTCAGTGCCATGAAGCTCGAGATCCTTAACCTTATTCGACACACACATGGCTAATCCACGAATCCCCTATCGCTTCTCTGATGAAGGCCCGCAGCTGGTCGCACCCAAAGAAGGCGCCATCTTGGTCCACTTGGTGGTCAATGTGGAGCACTGGCAATTCGAAGCCAGCATGCCGCGCACCATCATCACACCCCCTCACGGCAAAGAAACTGTCCCTGATGTGCCTAACTTTAGCTGGGCCGATTACGGCATGCGTGCTGGCTTGCCCCGCATCATTGACGCCATCAGCAGCCGAGGTTTACCTGCCTCCACCAGCTTCAATGCAGGCGTGATTCAAGCTTATCCGCGTGCCGCTGAAGCCATGCACAAAGCGGGTTGGGAATTCATTGGACACGGCGTTCATCAAAAGGCGCTTAACCATACCGATGGCGAAGAATCTCTGATTGCCACCAGCCTCGACATGATTGAGGCCTTTACTGGCAAACGTCCCAAGGGCTGGCTCAGCCCGGGCCTTCGCGAATCGCATGACACGCCCGACATTTTGAAAAAACAAGGTATCGAATATGTTTTTGATTGGGTGGTGGACGACGTACCGCACTGGATGAGCACCAAGCATGGCCCTCTCATGGCATTGCCCTATAACTTGGAAGTCAATGACTCCATCATCTACGCTGTCGAAAAACACGCCTCCAATGAAATGTTTCAACGCCTGTCCAACACACTGAGTTTGTTCAGGCGTGAATGCTTGAAGCAGCCGCGTGTGTTGTCTTTAGGTTTGCATCCCCATTTGATTGGCGTACCGCACCGTTTTGAAAGCTTTGAAAAAATGTTGGACTTGCTGATGAGCACGCCTGAGGTTTGTTTCATGACAGGGGAAAAAATGTCGCAGTGGTATTCGTCTCAAGTCCCTGCGCCTCCCAATTGATTCAAACTTAACTTAAGAGTCCCGATGAATCTAGATCTAACAGGCCAACGTGTCCTCATCACGGGTGGTTCAAAAGGCATTGGCTTGGCCATTGCCAAAGCTTTTGCAGCAGAGGGTGCCAAGCCAATTTTGGTTTCGCGCGACCAAAGTAATTTGGCGCATGCCGTGCAAGCCATCGAAACCGCGCACCACATCAAGCCTGAAGTCTTTGAAGCCGATTTAAGCTTGCCTGGATCAGCTGATGAGTTGTTGCAAAAGGTAGGCGAGATCGATGTTTTGGTCAACAACGCCGGCGCTATTCCAGGCGGTAGCATCCACGACATCACGGAAGAACGCTGGCGCCAAGCTTGGGAACTCAAACTCTACAGCTACATCAACCTGACGCGCGCCTATTTACCCAGCATGGAGAAGCGCGGCAAAGGTGTTATTGCCAACATTATCGGCATGGCCGGTGCAGCGCCACGCTATGAGTACATTTGTGGCTCAGCGGCCAATGCTGCCCTGATGGCATTCACACAAGGTTTGGGAGGCGGTACGGTGCGCCAAGGCGTGCGCGTTTTTGGCATCAACCCATCCCCCACCCGAAGCGATCGCATGCAAGGCATGTTGCAGCAACAAGCCATCGCCAAACTGGGCGACGCCGCGCGCTGGCAAGAGCTAACTTTAGGCATGCCCTTTGGTCGCATGGCCGAGCCTGATGAAATTGCCAAACTGACAGTGTTCTGCGCATCTCCGCTGTGCAGCTACCTCAGTGGTAGCGTCATCAACGTTGACGGTGGTCAGATGTTCACAACACCCAGCAAATAATTTATGAGCCCCCAAAATTTTCCAGAACTCCGCGAAGGCGTTCGCCAAGTTGTCTCAGCTTTTGATTCCCGCTATTGGCAGGAGGTCGATGAGGCCCGCGCCTTCCCAGAAAAATTTGTCACTGCCTTGACCGATGCTGGCTGGCTTTCTGCGTTAATTCCAGAAGAATATGGCGGCTCTAACCTCAGCCTGACCGAAGCCAGCGTCATCATGGAAGAGATCAACCGTGCAGGTGGCAATTCAGGCGCTTGCCATGGTCAAATGTATGTGATGGGTTGCGTCGTTCGGCACGGCTCAAAAGCACAGAAAGACGCTTTATTGCCCAAGATTGCGTCGGGTGAATTGCGCATGCAATCCATGGCCGTCACTGAGCCCACAACAGGCTCCGACACCACCCAACTTAAAACCATGGCAGTGCGACAAGGAGATCACTATGTGGTGAATGGCCAGAAGGTGTGGACTTCACGTTTGCAGCATTCCGATTACATGCTTCTGTTGGCCCGAACCACGCCCCTCGCGGAAGTGAAGAAAAAGTCAGAAGGCTTGTCGGTTTTCTTGGTGGACCTGCGTGAAGAAGTGGGAAAGACCATTACAGTCAAACCCATTCGCAACATGGTCAACCACGAGACCAATGAAATCTTCATCGATAACCTGCGGATTCCGGTGGAAAACCGCATTGGTGAAGAAGGACTGGGCTTGAAATACATTTTGGATGGCTTGAACGCCGAGAGAATTTTAATTGCTGCAGAATGTATAGGTGATGGTTATTGGTTTGTCGACCGTGCCACGGAATACGCCAAACAACGTGTGGTGTTTGGCCGTGCTATCGCACACAATCAAGGTATTCAATTTCCGATCGCCAAAGCGCACATCAATGTTGAAGCGGCCAGCTTGATGCGTTATGAAGCTGCTCGCCTGTTTGATGCGGGATTGCCTTGTGGTGCGCAAGCCAATATGTCCAAGTTACTTGCAGCAGACGCTTCCTGGGAGGCTGCCAATGTTTGTTTGCAAACGCATGGTGGTTTTGGCTTTGCTGCCGAATACGACATTGAGCGTAAATTCCGTGAAACCCGCTTGTACCAAGTCGCCCCTATTTCGACCAACTTGATTTTGTCTTACGTGGGTGAGCATGTTCTGGGTATGCCCAAGTCTTACTGATCGATCGCTATGTCTCACTCTGAAGTGCCTGTTTACACCACGCTTGATTGCAAACAAGTCAGCACCCACGTGCTTCAAGTTTGCATGAATTGGCCTGAAGTGAGCAATGCATTGAACACCTAAATGGAATTGCGAACAGCCTATCGTTTTGAGGTGGAGGCCTGCAACCGTTTGGTCGACACAGACGATCGCCTTGAAGGCGTGGCAGCCTTCAATGAAAAGCGTCCGCCTGTCTTCAAAGGCCGGTAAATCAAACAGAGGTCTGAATGAGTTCCTCAAATCCCCCCTCTTGGACTGAGCAGTTGCTGGCCTTGCAAGGCCGTCCCATCACAGACAAAGACCGCCAACGCGCAGCATTGCACTTGGTAGACTGGTTCGGTAGCGTGATGTTGGGTCATCGCTCAGCTGCCGGAGAGGCCATCAGCCGTTGGGCATCGCAAGCGCCAAAAGGCGCTTGCTGGACAGTGGGAGGTCTGTACTTGAGCAGTGAGGCCGCAGCCCTGTACAACGGCAGCTTGGGCAATATATTTGAGTTAGACGATTTACATCGCGGCGCCATCGTACACCCAGCCGACACCATCATGGCTGCGGCGCTAGCAGTCGCGCAAAGAGAACAAGTTTCACCTCAGGCATTTTTAGATTCGGTCGTTCGTGGTTACGAAGTGGCCATCCGTGTTGGTTTGCTTTCAGGCACAAAACATTATCAACATTGGTACAGCTCAGCAACATGTGGTGTGTTTGGCGCCGCAACGGCGTGTGCCAGCTTGCTGAAATTAGATGCTGACCAAGCCAAAAATGCCTTGGCCCAAGCGGGCATGCAAGCGAGTGGCGTTTGGCAATGTCGGATGGAATCAGGATTTTCTAAACAGCTGTCTTCAGGTCGCAGTGCGCAATCGGGTGTGTTGGCCGCAGACTTAGCCGCCGCTGGGATGGAAGGCCCAAGGTACATCCTTGAAGGTCAGCATGGTTGGCTGGCGGCTACTGGCAGCATGCCCAATATGAAGCATGCCATGGCGGTGCTAACGCCTGAGCTTGGAAGCCCATGGCTGATTCACGAAGTGAGCTTCAAACCATGGCCCGTGTGTCGGCATGTGCATCCGGCCATTGCGTGTGCCATTCAACTTCACAAAAAAATATCACATCCGCAGAAAATCGTTTGCATCGAAATAAGTACCTACCAAACTGCCCTTGATTTTGCAAACCAGGCTCAGCCAACCAGCAGCCAAGAAGCTCGCTTTAGTTTGCAGCATGCCGTGGCCGTCGCGCTACTGAGGGGTGATTTTTGGTTGGATGACACCCAGCCTGAGTCCTTGGCCTTGCCGCTACTTGTGAGCTTGCGTCAGCGCACCCAAGTTCGAGCACACAAACGCTGGAATCGTGCCTACCCTTCTCACTACGGCGCCAAGTTAAGCGTTTGGCTTCGCAATGGTGAGTGCATTGAAACCAGTCTGTCTGACGCGCCAGGCGACCCAGAAAATCCGCTGTCGACTTTAGAGCTTGTGACAAAAAATCAACGTGTGATGCAGGCAGCAAACCATTTGCCTCGGTCGATTACGCAATTGATGAATGCTTGCTCGGACCTGCCACAAGCCTCTTCAATGGATGCTTTAGGGCGCGCTTTGCGCCAGCTTCACAAGGCTTGACTGCTGCCAAAATCTGCATGGCGATCACCCATTCGTTTGGCTACATGAAGTTTCTTCAAACTGTCGATCAAGCGGTAGCGTCTGTCTAAGCCCTCTGGCTTCATGCTGGTGGGTGTTAAGCCATAGAAGCGCAGACTGCCATCGACTGAGCCCAAGACAGCGTCCATGCGCGGGTTTCAGTTGTTTCAAGGCCATCAACCCGAATCCCAAGAAGCCTACCGTGCTGGACGACGAGACTCGAGTTTTTGACAGCAATGCAGTGCTGATTTATTTGGCCGAAAAAATCGGCAAGGATTGCCGTTTGAAACCTTGACTCCACAGCCGCATTTCTCAGTTTCAGACCTCAATTCAGTTTTGAGCTCCCTAGAGCATTGACCGCTAGCAGTTGCCGCCTGCGTTTGTGAAGCCCCACTGCGGGCCCAGTGCATCAGCGCTTCAGTGCTGCTCCGCCAAGATACCAAAACCGGGCAGCGCATCGCGCAGACCCAAGCGGCGCAAGGCCAACCAATAGGTGGCCACATTGACCCCAATCAGGGGTTTTCCAAAGTGCGCTTCAATGGCCGGCGTCATGGCGCTGACCGGTAAATTGGTGCCAACATGCACCAAGGCTTGGACCTGTGGGGTGTCTACGGCTTCAAAGCCTTGCATGATTTGATCAGGGGTGAACTGGGCCACAGATATAGGACCAGTCGATTTGAGGCCATGACTTGCCACAACGTCAAAACCGCAGGCAGTGAAGAACGCCGCAATGATGGTGTCTGCTGGTGGCCAATAGGGGGTGAGCACACCAATGCGACGTGGATTGCCAATGGCCTTCAAACCCTCAAGCACCGCAATTGATGGCGTCACAAACGGAATGCCCGCCAGAGCCTGCAAGCGCGCCTCTTCGGCCAGCGCACGCTGCAAGTCGCCGCGAAAAGAGTGGATGGAGTGGCCATGCGCTACCGCATGCGGCTCACAAGGCATGACCAGTGTCAACGCTTCTTCGAGTTGGCCTTTTTCTGTTTTCAGTGCTTGCTCATAAGCCTGCATATCGTCATAAGGCCTAGGCGGTAGCAACATGCGGCTGACGTGGTTGGTCACGCCCGCTGGGCGCATGGCTTCCATTTCGGGTTGCACCACGGTGTTGGTAGCAGGGACGATGACCGCAATTTTGGCCCGGCTGGCCAAGTTGTCAAAGCTCAAGGGTTTGGACATGTCTCATTCCATTTTTAATTTGGCGGCCTTGGCCGCTTCGGACCAAATCGCGATGTCGGCGCGCAAGGTATCGCCAAATTCGCGCGGCGTACTGCCAATGGCATCGACCCCAATTTGCTGCAAGCGTGCAGTCATACCCTCAGCAGCCAAGGTCTCTTTCACCGCATCTGCAATGCGCTGTACCACCGTTGCAGGTGTGCCAACCGGCGCCATCAAACCGTTCCAGGTGACGGTGCGAAACCCGGCAAAGCCCGATTCGGCAATCGTCGCCACTTGAGGCAGTTGGCTGGATCGTTTTTCGCTTGAGACGCCAATCAATCGGATATTACCGCCTGCCATGTGCGGCACCAGTTCAGAGAAGTTGCCAAAGTACATCTGCACATTGCCCGCCAGCAAATCGGTCACCGCAGGTGCGCCACCCTTGTAGCTGATGTGCGTCATGTCAATTTGAGCGCGGTTAACAAACAGCGCTGCGGACAAGTGAGACACACTGCCCGCGCCCCCTGAGGCAAAGTTGTATTTGCCTGGACTTTTGCGAGCCAAGGCCACCAACTCTTGCACATTGTTGGCTGGCACCGATTTATGCACCCCCATGACAAACGGGTTGCTACCCACATTGCTGATGGGCACAAAGTCACGCAGCGGATCGTAATTGGTTTTGTTGATGGCGGGCAAGATGGCCATCACCGGCATCGCTGCCATCAGCAATGTGTAGCCATCGGGCGCAGCCTTTGCGACAAATTCGGCTGCAATGCCGCCACCCGCGCCGACCTTGTTTTCTACCAACACCGATTGGCCAAGGGTTTGCGTCAAACGCTCGGCTATGATGCGAGCAATCGAATCGGTGTTGCCGCCGGGGGCAAAGGGCACCACAATCTTGATCGGTTTGGTAGGCCAAGTGGTGGCTTGTGACAGTGCGATGCCGGGCAAGCAAGCCAACAAGCCCATCAGCAAAGCAGCTCGCCGCCGTTGCAATGGGGCCAGCTGCAAAGATAGGTTCACAGGGTGGGTGTCAAAAAACTTCATGGCCTTGTCCTCTCAAAAAAATTAAAACCGATTGGGTTGTGGTTTGCTCTTAATACCTTTTGAACTGCCACCATCATGCAACAGACTCAGCGCGGCGGATGCTGTTGATCATCGATGAGTTCAGCAGGTAGTCGCGCGCCTTGATCGGATCGGCGCAAACTGTGCGCAATTCTTGCATACGTTGGGCACGAAGGACTGGGTCTTTTTCTTCCAGATTTTTTTTGTTACGAACCGACAGTTCTTGCACATAGGTCACATTGGCCTGTTGGCGCTGACGGTTGTATCGATCAAGCGCCTCTTCACCCTCCTTGCCTTTGACGACTCGCGCCAGCGCATGTCCCAGGCTGATAGCGTCATGGATACCGCTGTTGAGCCCAAACCCACCCAAGGGGTTGTTGACATGGGCGGCGTCACCGGCGAGCAAGACCTGACCTTGACGAAAGCGCACCGCCACCCGCTGGTGCACGCTGTAAATACTTTGGTGTACGAGCGGGTAGGTGATGCTGTCGTCGGCCCCGGTAATGCGCCGAATGGCATGCTGAGCATAGGGCCCGGCCAAGGCTTCGTCTTCGGAAGTCTCAGGGTCTACGGGCAAGGTCATGCGCCACAAACCAGGCGGGCCTTCATCAGGCATCTTGAACAGAGCGCTCCACTGAACGGGGTCACTCATATAGGCGTTTTCGCGGTAGCCAAGGGTGGCAAAGTCAAACGTTGTGCTGAGCACACTGTAGCGCTCGGGCCAGGTGTAGCCAGCAAACTTTATATCGGCCGATTTACGCACCTGACTGCGACCACCGTCGGCACCAATCAACCATTGGGTTTTCCATGTCACCAAACCCTGTGGGCCTTGTGCACTTATTTCCAGTTGGTCTCCCTGATTGTGCAGGGCCTCAAAGCGGTGCCCAAACACGACATCGACCAAACCGGTGCTCAACACGTGTTGCAGCAAGATGGGCGTTAGACGGTGCTGCTCCAGGTGCAAGCGGTAAGGGTATGGCGTGTCCTTGCGCAACAGGTCCAAATCCCACTCGGCGACCAAGCCCTCTTGTAAATCGCGCGACTGCCAGTATCGCACCGCAATGCCCAGCGCCAGCATTTCAGTCGCAATGCCAATGCCGTCCAGCATCTCCAAGGTGGGAGGGTGAAAGGTGCCGGCCCGCAGGTCGATGGTCAAGCCCGGCGCAGCCTCGATCACTCGGCTGGCAATGCCTTGCTGTGCCAACACCAGCGCGGTGATCAAGCCCACCGGCCCGGCTCCTACAATCATCACAGCTGGTCCAATGCTACTTTGCATGTCGATTCCCTATTTTGATTCTGAATAACAGCTGCCAATTATCAAGTAAAGTAATTGACTTAAAAATCGATGGATTTAAATGGGTGGACATTGTCATATTGCGTCAAAGCCAAGTCGTGGTCGACTCCGCAGGGATTCAGGTACTGCCTTTTGGAAGTAAGGTAGACCGCTATTTGTTGTGTAGCCGTTCACAATGACTGTCATGTTGTAAATTTTCAATTTACTCATGTGGCTCTACCTAAGGCCTACCTAATTAAGAAGCCTTTGTTGAGGCTAAGATATTGATTTAATTATTTTTTTAGAAATCACTGGCGCCCCGACAGGAACCGCAAAATGTCTTGGAAGCCAATAAATACAAGGACTTTTAATTTTTTTAAATTAAAGTACCGACATTTGGTATGTCTCATGTCATTTTATTGAGCTTGGGGGCAACTTGTTGAGTTTACGGTTGCCAAGTAACTCAGCCCATTTTAGTTGTATCGACCCACACCCCTTCCAAATTCCAGCCCAACCAGACCCCACCCACCCCGTACCCCCACTTATTGGCGATGGGACTCCCCGTCAACCTTCGCATACTAATTTGCTCAAACAATTAGCCTACGGAAGGCCCCCCTTCCATTATGTAATGCACTAGCCGGGGGGTATATAAATTTAGAAAAAGGAAGCGAAGGGTCGTTATTTAACTGATGTTTAAGATAATTACCGCTTATTTGTGAAGCCTAAATGAACCAATCTCATCTTTAAGAAATTAACCCATCTGTCTCAAACCATTTGAATACGGACAAAACGATGTGGTGAAGTCAGACTTCAAGGCTGCAACGAATCTACGGCTTGCATAGCCATCCGAGTAATCAGGTGCGCTCGGAAAGCAGCGTCCGCATTCAGGTCTGAATTCAGCGCGCTGTCGTCGAGTTTGATTGCCGCAATCGCTTCAGAAGAAAAGCGCTGACTCAGTGCCTTCTCAAGTTCGGTGGCCCGGAAGACCACCAAGGCGGCCCCTGTCACTGCCACGCGAACAGCGCCGTTGAAGTCAGCGACAAAAACGCCTACCGTTGCGTACCGTGAGGCGGGATGTTTGAACTTGGCGTAGGCTGATCTTGTTGGAACTGGAAAAAGTACGCTGGTGATAATTTCATTTTTGCGGAGGGCAGTTTCGAACATGCCTAGAAAAAAATCATCAGCCTTGATCTGTCGTTCGCTGGTCACGATCGTTGCGCCAAGCCCAAGCGTTGCAGCGGGATAGTCCGCAGCGGGATCGTTGTTCGCCAGAGATCCCCCTAAGGTCCCCATGCTGCGAACCATTCGATCTGCAATGCCACCAGCAAGGTTGGCCAGTCCGGGAATGGTGGTGCGCAGTGAAGATGAAGAGGCTACATCAGCATGGCGAGCCATGGCGCCAATCGTGACTGTGCCATTGACGAACTTAATGTCGGCCAATTCGGCAATGGCAGACAGGTCGATAAGCTCTTTTGGACTTGATAAGCGCAACTTCATGGCGGCAGTCAAACTTTGCCCACCCGCCAGCAATTGAGTCTCGCTACCGTTTGCCATGCAAGCCTCGGCTTCTGAAATAGAAGTCGGTTTTTTATATTTGAAAGGATACATAGGGATGCTGATAACGCCGTTGCCTAAGGAGTCTGCTTGGCCATGATCTTGGATGCTTCTTTGACCGACTTGATGATGTTGTGGTAACCGGTACAGCGACACAAGTTGCCATCAAGTTGCTCACGAATTTGCTCTTCGGTGGGCTGCTCAATGATCTTTAGTAAATGAATCGCGCTCATGACCATTCCCGGGGTGCAATATCCGCACTGAAGGCCGTGATGTGTCTTGAAAGCCTGTTGCATGGGATGCAGCGTTCCATCGCTTGAAACCAGACCTTCTATGGTGGTGACATTGGCCCCTTCCGCTTGCAGCGCCAAAACGTTGCAGCTCTTCACTGCTTTGCCGTCAAGGTGAACAGTGCAAGCTCCACACTGAGAGGTGTCACAGCCAACGTGGGTGCCCGTCAATCGGCAAATATCTCTGATGTATGTCACCAGGAGCGTTCGTTCTTCTATGGTGTGAACCACCGCCTGACCATTCATGGTCATTGAAACAGTTACAGTCATTTACGTTGCCACCGGTCAAGCATTGGAATATGCATAGATTTTGAAAAGATCATTTTAACAACTCCTTTGTTCGCACTTCACGCTGAAAGACATCAAGGCAATGGGACTTTGCATTAATGAAGTCTTGTGTTGTGAGTGTGCCAGGGGATCTGGGTCGGGCCGCTTTGAATTCGACAACTTCGGCAATTTTGGTCGGACGCCTGGTCAGCATCAGAACCTCGTCCGCCAAATAAACAGCCTCATCCAGATCGTGGGAGACAACAATCATGGTTGTTTTTGTAGCTTGAAAAATGGCTTGAAGCTTGTCGCGCATGAAGAGTGTCATTTCATAATCTAGCGCTGAGAAGGGCTCGTCTAGAAACAAGACTTCGGGTTGCGTTGCTAAAGCGCGCATGATGGAAATCAGTTGCTGTTGCCCGCCCGACAATTCATAAGGAAAGCGATTCAGATCGAATCGCACGTCAAATGACTGTATCAACTCCTGCGTACGAGTCTCACACTCTGCCGGAGACTTGCCAGCAATTTGGAGGGGGTATTTGATGTTATCAATGGATTTTTTCCAAGGAAACAGGGCATCGCGGTAATTTTGAAAAACATAGCCAATGACCGTTTCGTGCAGTCGCTTCCCATCGAAAAGTATTTCTCCTGAATCAATGGGCATTAAGCCAGCAATCATGTTGATCAGTGTCGACTTGCCGCAGCCGTTAGGGCCAAAGACAGAAGTGATTCGATTTCTGGGAAAATTCAGATCGAACCCTGAATAAAGTGGCTGACCCGCAAAACTCTTGGTCAATCCTCGGATGGTGATGTGGGTCGTGTTCATTTGCCACCCCAGTGAATAAAATATCTTTCAATTAAGATGAAAAATAAATTGAGACTGTAGCCAAGAACCCCAGCCGTGAAGATGGTGGCGTACATTTCGGGCATATTGAAAATCATCTGAGCATTGATGACCCTTTGACCCAGCCCATCAGTCGATCCGATGAACATCTCCGCCACAATCACAATGACCAAGGCAAAAGATACGCCTGAACGCATGCCAATAAATGTTTGGGGCAAAGACTCGAGCAAGGTTACACCGATTAGCACCCGAGACTTAGAAGCACCCATGACGTAAGCTGCGGCCTGTCTCACTTTTCGAGCATTCATCACACCGTAAGCCGTGTTGAAGAGTATGAGAAGTCCTGCGCCAAATGCGGCAACCGCTATTTTTGTACTTTCGCCAACGCCAAGAATGACCAAGAAAAGTGGGAATAAGGCGGATGCAGGTGTCGATCGGAAAAAATCGATCACAAACTCTAACGATCTGTAAAGCTGCACTGATGAGCCCAGAACCAGCCCTAAGGGCACACAGACCACCGTGGCAATAATGAAGGCCGCTAAGGTCCGCATCACAGTCACTTTCAGATCAGAGAACAGGTTGCCTTGAAAAAAGCCAACCCAAATTGCCTTCGCTGAATCTTGGGGAGAAGGTAGCAACACGGGGTCGACCAATTGCAAAAATGCAATGAGCCACCACGCGAAGATAAATGCAATAGCCCCGTAAGCCGGCGTTAATAATTTGACGTAATTCCTGCCAGCCATGAAGTTGCGTTCAATAAGATTTAAGCATGGACTTCACGTCAATTTTTTGTTTGACCAGTCCAAATGCAACACCCTGGTCAACCAGTTTTTGGAAATCCGAGATTTCTTCTGGTTTAAGGTCTTTGACCATGTTGTAGTAGGATAGGGGAACAATGGGGGCAATAGCCGCCGCTGTATTCATGTGTTTGACAAGAAGTTCTCGCGCTTTCGGATCAGTGTTTCCATCCTTGAGTGCACGAGCCCATGCACGGGCCAGACGTTCTGCAACCTGAGGACGCTCGTCCATGAACTTGTTGCTCATCGCGCCGCCAGCGAGAATGGCGCAGGCATCATCGCGGCCTAGCATATGGGTCGCAATCACGCCAGTTTCTAGTCTTTTTGCAATTCCCTGGGCGGTCATGATCGTCACCAGGGGCTCCAAGGTGTAAGCTGCATCAAACTGGTTGGCTTGCATAGCGCCCACATGAACACTCATTTGCTGCTCTTGCATTTGGTAGTCTTTTTCGTCCAGGCCAATCGCTTTCAAAACACCTTTGGCAACAAAGAGGTTACCAGGGCCAGGTGCAGACATGATGCGCTTGCCTTTGAGTTCTTTCAACGAATTGATTGGGCTGTTGGCGGGGACGACAAATGCCTCAACTTGGTATTTTTTATTTTGACAATTAAGTGAAAAGTATTTAAGGGTGTTCGGACGAAGTGCATTGATATTTGCGCCCTCAAGTGACAGCAGATTTGAAGCAGCGTCCAAATCTCCTTTGACCAAGCCTTGAACAATTAGCGGATGGGTTGCCAGAGGGATACCCTCGACGTCTAGATTTTCTGCGGCAAAGTAGCCGCGTTCCTTGGCGATGAAATAAGGCATTGCAGATGAGGCGATAAACAAGCCCATTTTGACCTTGTCTTGTGCAAATGCAGGGGCTCCTAGCAATGCTGAAAGCACCACAACACCAGTGATAACGGTTCGTTTTATTGTCAGCATATCGCGCTCTCTTTCTTTTGAAGCATTACTTAAAGGACTCAACACTAGAAAATTGATTCCGTTCTTTAACCTGAGGTGAATCAAGTTATTGTGCGGGGGTTAATCTATTAGATCATCACTTACTTGAACTCCAATGCGCACTAGGGGTTTCCCTGTGACGTGCGATCCACTCGTTCATTGGTGTAATCTCTTGTTTATTATCGATGTCTCATGATGAAGACATTTTAAAAATTTATAAAAATTGAATTGAGCAGTTTTTAGTTTTTCTAAAACCAAGGTGGTAGTTATGCATCCAGAAGGCGTTGGGAAGGCAGTTGTTCGGCGAGAAGATCAGCAGCTGCTGACAGGTCGTGGTCAGTTTGTTGCAGATATTTTTTTAGAAGGTATGAAGTTTTGTGCCTTCGTTCGTTCTCCCCATGCCCATGCTGAGATCAAGAGCGTGCAGATTGCCAGTGCACAATCTGCCCCAGGAGTTTGCGCCGTATTGACTGGCGCCGATATGCGGGAAGATGGAGTGGGGAAAATGACGCCGTTATGGCTTATACCAGGCGTCAATGGTTCGCAAATGAAAGAGCCTCCGCGCTGGTCCATGACTTGCGACCGGGTGCGTCATGTGGGTGAGATTGTTGCGGTGGTCATTGCCGACAGTGTTAATTTAGCGATCGACGCAGCTGAGATGGTGGAAGTTGATTACGTTCCCCTGCCGGCGGTCGTCGAAGTTAAAAAAGCCGCCGATACCAGCGCACCGCAGTTGCATGTCGAAGCACCCGGAAACCTTGTTGTTCGTTTTCAACGCGGTGCCAAGGGGCCTGTGGATGAGGCTTTTGCCCAAGCTCCACATCATATTTCGGTTGACATCATCAACCACCGCGTCATTTGCGCAGCTTTGGAGCCACGCGCAGTGATTGCGCAACCGTCGCCATCTCTGGGTCAGGATGGCCATGCGCTGACCCTATGGTCTGCGACACAAGTACCACACCATATTCGAAAGTTGGTGTCCGAACAGCTTGCCCTTTCCGAAAGCGCGATCCGGGTGATCGCGCCAGACGTTGGCGGAGGTTTTGGTACCAAGGGCAAGCTCTACCCTGAAGAAACTATCTTGGCTTGGGCCGCTCTCAAGATCAATCGTTCACTTAAATGGGTGTCAACGCGCAGCGAGGCTTTCGTCAGTGATTACCAAGCAAGAGATCACGACACGCATGCCGAACTGGCGCTGGATGCAGAGGGTAATTTTCTTGCGGTCCGCGTCAAGACCTATGCCGCCCTTGGCGCGTATGTCTCTACTGTAGGCGCAGCAGTTCCAACGACGGTTTACACAACGGTACTGTCGGGGCCCTACAAAATTCCGGCTATTTTTGCCGAAGTTGACGCCATGTTTACCAACACGGTGCCGACAGATGCTTACCGAGGCGCTGGCCGTCCTGAAGCCTGCTTTGTGCTGGAAAGATTGATTGAAGAGGCTGCAATTAAAACGGGGATAGATCGCTTTGATTTGAGACGGAAAAATTTTATCTGCAAGTCCGAGATGCCGTACACCACGTCATTAGGGCCTGTGTATGACTGCGGTGACTTTTCACGCATATTTGAAAGGGCATTGGTGCTTGCCGACTTTGCCGGTTTTCCTGAAAGACGAGCGGCCTCTGCATCTAAAGGCTTGTTGCGCGGATTTGGTATTTGCTATTTTCTCGAAAGCTCTGGCGTGGCGCCATCCCGATATGCAGGCTCTTTTGGGGCTCGGGCAGGATTTTTTGATTCGGCTGAAATTCGAGTTGCCGCTGACGGCAGCATTTCTATCCTCTGCGGTACTCACAGCCACGGGCAAGCGCATGCCACAACGTTTCCACAACTTCTCGCCTCTAAGCTCGGCGTGCCTTTGAGCACAATCGATCTGGTCGAAGGGGATACAGGTCGGGTACCCTATGGCACAGGGACGTTTGGATCGCGCTCGATGGTGATTGCCGGCTCGGCTATCCTCATGGCTGCCGATAAGGTCTTAGCAAAAGCCAAAAAAATTGCTGCGCACATGTTGGCTGTTGGCGAAGACGAGGTCGTTCATTCTGTGCCAATGGGCATCTGCGAGTTCGTTGCCAGCAATGGTCAAAAAATCAGTTGGACCGAGGTTGCCCGTGTTGCAACTTACGCGCATACCTTGCCTCCCGGTATGGAGCCAGCCCTGCATGAAACAGCATTTTTTGATCCAGTCAGCTTGACTTGGTCAAATGGAGCGCAAGCCTGCGAGGTCGAGGTTGATCCCAGCACAGGCGTGACGCGAGTGCTGGCCTATATCGCAATTGATGACGTGGGCACGGTGATCAATCCGATGGTGGTCGAGGGGCAGGCGCACGGGGGTATTGCCCAGGGTATCGGACAAGCATTGTTTGAAGCCGCAGTGTACGACCCAGACAGCGGGCAAATACTGACAGGCTCTTTCATGGATTACGCGATGCCACGCGCGGACGTTCTGCCTAATTTCCTCACAGAAACTGACGAGACACAGCCTTGCACCCACAATCCATCGGGAGTCAAGGGTTGTGGCGAGTCAGGCACGATTGGCGCACCTGCCGCCATCACCAGTGCCATGATCGATGCACTCAGCAGTGTAGGCGTTTACGGTGTGGAGATGCCCTATACGCCGATGAAAGTATGGCACGCCATTGAGCGACACAAAAGGTCTCTTGCCTGACACGCAATGACAAGAAGCTTCAAGACGAAAGGCAACTGTGACTAACGAATTAGACCGACAAGCCATTGAGAAAAGCCTTGACGACCTGTGCAACTGGGCTTGTGCGCTGAAAATTTCTGACATTCCAAAAGATGCTCTGGCAAATGCAGCCTTGATTTTGGGCGATAACATTGCGGCTATTATTTCTGCTGCCGATGAGCCTGAAGTCAAAGCCTACCATCAGCGCTTGATGGCGGTCGATTCAACCAAGCAGGCCACTTTGTTTCGCGAGGATGGTCCTCAATTGTCCCTGCTCAATGCAGCATTGGGCAATGGACTGGCATCGACGTGGAATGAACTCGATGACGGGTATACCAAGACAGCTGTACATCCTGGGGCACTCAGTCAGCCGCTTATTCTGGCTGCTGCTGAAGCGCACGGTCACTCGTTTGAAGATGTGCTGGTGGCAACCGTTGGTGCTTACGAAATCGGCACTCGTTTCGCACGAACTTGGCCTGGCACTTTGCCCAGAATTCACCCCCACGGCACCTTCAATGCCGTTTGTGCAGCCGCTGGACTTGGGTTGCTAAGAAAGCTCAAGCCGAAGACCTTTTTGTCTGCGTTGACCGCTGCTTCAACCATGGTCTCGCCGGGTCCTTATAGCTATCCCATACAAGGAGCGTTGATTAGAAATGCGTGGCCTGCGGCGGGGGCATGGTTAGGTCACTTCGCTTGTGAAATGGCTGAATTAGGTATAGGCGGGACTCCCAGTGGTCCCTACGATGTTTTTCAAATTGGCTTGGGCGCCCCAATCAGCATGGCATCCGAGTTGAATATCAACCTAGGTTCTGAGTGGACCGTATGTGATGGGTACCACAAGTTGTACGGTGCCTGCCATCATTCTCATGCTGCCATGGAGGCGCTTGAAGCCATGTTAATTAAACGTCCTGAATTAAGGGGAGGTAAAGATGTCAGGTCAGCCACCGTTCATTGTTCAAAGATGGCGATGAACTTTAACAACGCGACCCCCCAGACCACCCTCGGCGCGAAATTTTCGATCCCTCATGCTGTCGCTGCCACATTGGTTCACGGCGCAGATGATCCTTGCAACTTTTTGGATCAGAGTTTGTCAGATCAAGCCATCAAAGACATGCGCATTCGGGTTAATTTAGTTGAGTTATCTGACATTAAACCTTGGCCTTATGACAGGCCTGCCAAGGTGAGCTTATTGCTTAACGACGGATCGCAGCTTGAAAATCGTTGCGAGGCAGCGCTTGGCAGTTCGGCCCGGCCTTTAGATGCCGCGCAGGTTCTCACCAAAATTCATCAACTGTCTGCAGATAAAGCGCCGGGCTTACAAAAAGCCGTGATTAAGTTGCGTGAAGAAATAAGCACTGATCACCTTGGCAATCTAGACTTCTCGCGCTGGGTCCAGAGTTTTTACAGAGGTTAAAGTAATTCAATAGGTTGTAGTTGATCCACAGTTGCTGGGAAGCATGTGTAACCAATTATGTTGTGTCTGTATGAAGTGTTGAAAAGTTATATCTATACAATTTCTAAGGCGAAGTGCTTGAATCCCCCCTGTTAGGACAGGGCATCCGATGCCGTTTCAGTAAAACCGCGATCAATCATCGGAAGGGGTCCCAGCCTGGCCGCCTTCACAGCAGCGCGACGATGCTCGGTGGCCGCGTTGTCTATTTGCCATAAGCCTTCGTTCTCTTCTGCCAACACCACACCATAATCGTCATGAGCGGCGGCAACAGAAACCCGCCCTTCCATGACATCCTGCAATACGCTTTCCAACTCGCGATCCAGTGGATCACCCCAGCCACCACCACCAGTTGTTTCGATTTTCACAAGCGTACCGGCGACGACAAATTCGCCATCGACCAGGCCACCGAGTCTTTTCGCTTGCCCCTCAGGATCCACGGTGACCAAGAAAGGCATTCCAGCCTTGCCCCCAGCCACTCCATAGCAGCCGAGCTTCACCCGATCTGCGGTCACGATAGTACGGCAATCGACCAGCGGTCGATAGTGTTTTTCGTAGCCCTGGCCACCGCGGCGCTTACCGGCACCGCCGGAATCTGTGCGCAAGGCCAGTTTCTCCACCAGCAGGGGGAATTTCGTTTCCGTATATTCGGCCGGTTGATTGCGCGAATCGGGAACGATATGAATGGCGTCGTTGCCATCGGCGTAATAACGCCCACCCGATCCGCCGCCCAGCACCTCGCGCGACAGGAATGACTGACCCTGGAGATCGTTGCCATAAAATCCTGTGTAGCGGATAGTTTCCTGATCGGCAGGCATGCGGCCATCGACAGCCTTCGCCACCACGCCGGCCAGAAGCGAAAGGCAGCGCAGCAGGACGAAGGAGCGGGCATTGGTTGGTGCCGGCCAGATGGGCGTGATCAAAGTGCCTTTGGGTGGAAAGATGACATCGAATATTTCGCAGACACCTTCATTCACATTGATCTCTGCTGCCCTTTCCGGCGTATCCGCAAGGTTGCGCAGAACGGGGGCTATCCATTTGATCAGGAATGCGCCGTCGGCATAGTCTGCCGGCCAGTTAAGCGGGCCATCAGACTGCGGATCAGTGCCAGAAAAATCAAGCGTGATGTGATCCCCACGCTTCGTCATCTTCAGGGCAATCTTGTGAAGTTGCGTACCCGAGGGGAGATCGCGCTCGACGTAATCGTGCCAAGAATATTCTCCATCCTTGATTTTTGGCAGCAACTCATTGCGGAAGGTATCACGACATTTTTCTATCAGCGCCTGAAAGCAGGCGCTCACCGTGGCCGTGCCGAAACGCTTGAACAGTTCTTCCATGCGCCGCGCCCCCATGAGGCAGGCCTGAATTTCGCTGTCCAGATCGGCGGCGAGAATCTCTGGTAAGCGCGTGTTGCGATGGATGATCTTGAAGGCTTCATTGTTGCGCTGGCCAGCGCTGTAAATCTTGATCGGCGGTATCGCCAGCCCTTCCTCGAAGACCGAGGCTGCCGTGCCAGGCATCGAACCCGGGACGCGCCCGCCGATATCGTCGTGATGGCCAAAGGCCTGGATATAAGCCACGACCACGCCCTCGTGAAACACAGGCACAGTGGAGCAGATATCGGGGAGATGGCCGATGCAACCTTCGGTGAGATAGGTGTCGTTCATCAAATACACGTCGCCCGGGCGCATCGTCTCCGGCGGATAATCGCGGATCACAGCCTGCGGTATGGCGGAATAGGAACGGCCGGTAAGCTTGCGCGAATAACGGTCAAACAGACCCACTCTGTAATCGTGCGCCTCTCGGATCATCGGGCTGCGGGCGGTTCGCTCGATGGCGTATTCGATTTCTGCCTCAATTGAGTTGAGAGTGCCCTCGACGATCTGCAGCACGATGGGATCGACCGTTGTCGTCGTTTGCATGACGGGGGCTTGCGGCCATGGCTTGGCAGTTTTTTTGCTTACCTGACTGCTCATCATTGTTCTCCGCGATCAGCTGTAATGATCATGATGCCGTAATCGTCTACCCGCAACGCCTGGCCTGGAAACGCCACGGTGGTGGAACCGAATTCTTCCACAATGGCTGGCCCGACCAGTCTTGCCCCGGGTGCCAGTTCGCCGCGGTCGTAGATTGGCGTCACACGCTCCTGACCATTAAACCAGATGGGGCGGTGGCTACGCGGCACGGCGTCGCTGTCTCCCGGCGGCAGAGGCTGCAGCTTTGGGCGGTCGATGGCGCCAAAGCCGGAGACGCTGAAATTGATAATTTCCACTTTCTGCTGGCTCGCATAATCGTAGCCAAAATTGCCACGATGGGTTCGATGAAAGGCGTCTATCAGACTAACAAAAAAGTTGTCATCGATGGTGCCGGCCGGCCCGGTGACGCGGATTTCCATCGACTGGCCGAGATAGCGTACATCTGCCTCGCGCACCAAGCGAATGCGCTCGGCCTCGACGCCATCCTCGCGCAGACGTTGCAATGCAGTGGCCTCCAGCTTGGCATAGATGTCTGCCACAGCCGCTGCATTAAGACCATCTTCCGCCATCACCCGGGTGACCATCTGATCATTACGCCAATCCACGGCGAGCAGGCCGAAGGCGGCCAGGTTGCCGGGATTGGGGGGGACGATGCAGGCCTTCATGCCGATCAGGCGCATCACCGCCGCCGATTGAACCGGCCCGCCGCCGCCAAAAGACAACAGGGCAAAATCGCGTGGATCTATGCCGCGCTGTATGGTCATCTGGCGGATGCAATTGGCCTGATTCCAGTTTGCAATTTCAATGATGCCTGAGGCCAGTTCCTCAATGCCAAGCCGGCCCCCAAGGCGCAGTCCCAAGGCTGCAATACCTGCTCGCGCCCGCTCCACGTCGAGCCGGATACCACCGCCAATCAAGGCCGCCGGCAGGCGCCCGAGGACGAGATTGGCATCGGTGATGGTCGGCTGCTCGCCGCCATTGGGATAACACATCGGTCCCGGCTCGGCACCCGCACTCTTCGGTCCAACCTTGAGATGGCCGTCTCGCGAAACCCAGGCGATGGAACCACCGCCCGTACCAATCGTCTCGATGTCTATCATCGGAATCCTGACCGGAAAAGGTCCGACCGAACCGGCGCTGGTCAAATGCGCCCGGCCGTCCTCGATCAAGCTGATGTCGGTGCTGGTGCCCCCGGCATCCAGGGTCACGATATTCTTGAAGCCAGCGATATCGGCAATTACGGCCGCGCCAAGCACCCCCGCCGCCGGTCCGGACAAGGCCGTGGTGATGGGTTTGTCCACCACCTGCTCGGCACTCATCACGCCGCCATTGGATTGCATCACGAGAAAGGGCTGGCCCTTCAATTCCTTTTCTAGTGCTTGCTTAACCGATTTGAGATAGTGGTCTACATGAGGCTTGACGAAGGCATCGACCAGCGTAGTTACAGTGCGTTCGTATTCCCGATACTCCGGCAGCACTTCAGAGGAGAGCGACACCATCAATTCTGGAGCCTCCTCGCGCAAGAGTTCCAGCACCCGGCGTTCATGTGCCGGATTGGCATAGGAATGAATCAGGCAGACGCCGACCGCGCGGACGCCGCGGCTGCGAAAGAGGCGAGCCGCGCGGCGAATATCTTCATCCACAAGAGGGCGCAGTTCCTTGCCGCGGAAATTCAGCCGGCCACTGGCTTCACAGACCAGATCCAGCGGCACCAGACGAACAGGCTTCACCCAGAAATAGGAGTTGCCATAGCCATCGGGCACGGATTGGCGCGCGATCTCTAGTACGTGGCGATAACCCTCCGTGACAATCAGCCCTAGGGAGTCTATGGAACCCTGCAACAGGGCATTGGTCGCCACCGTAGTGCCATGGGCCAGACCCTTCACCTCGACATTCGAGGCGCCGATCTGCTGCAGGATGGCATGGATGCCATTGACCAAGCCGATCGCCGGGTTGGCAGGGGTGGAGGCCACTTTCGTGGCAGCACAACTGCCGGTCAAACCATCGACACACACCACATCGGTAAAAGTGCCGCCGGTATCGATGCCAATGCGAAACCGCGCCTTACCAGGAGTTCCCACCATCGCCATTTCCTATCGTTTCGTTTCGGAATTTATTATTGGAGGCCACGCATCCGTTTGTCCAACAGTTTTGCAAGATAATGCTATCTGATTTTCAGATGCACTGATAATCGGTGTCTTCACTGGGGGAAGGAACGATGGATGTTCGGCAGATTCGCTATGCCCTTACCGTGGCCAAGGAGCGCGGTTTCACCAAGGCAGCGCAGCAACTCAGTATCTCGCAATCGGCAGTATCTGAACAGGTCAAACTGCTGGAGGCGGACATCGGCTTCGCTCTCTTTCTGCGTACCGGACGCGGCGTCGAACTGACCGAGCGCGGACGCACCTTTCTTGCCGAAGCCACGCGGGTGACCAGGGAATTACTGAATCTGAGCGATGTCGCCAGCCGCCTCAAGGGGGGCGGGGAGACTCTTAGAATCGGCATGGGCTCCGGTTTAGCTGCAACTCTGCTGCCGACATTATTCGCCGCAGGCAGCCTGCCTGCGAATCTGCTGCTGGAAATCCGCACCGCGTCGACCCGGGTGATTTTCGACGAACTGCACGCGGAAAGGATGGACATCGGCGTGGCGGTGGAGGTCAGTCAGGATCGCACACTCTCGAGCCTGACGGTGCAGCCTCTTTATGAGATGAATATGGTGGCTATCGCGCCACCGGGTATGAAACTGCCGATGGCTAGGGGGCATGTCGATCTGGCCCGATTAGGTAACACCCCATTGATCATGAATGAATTGTCGGTAGGGTATGGGTATCTCGTGAATTCACTGTTAAACGACCTTGGCGTCAGACCCAGCATCTGTGCCATCGTCGACAATGTGGAAACGATCAAGATGATGGTTCGCGCCGGGCTTGGCACAGCGATTGTCCCGAGCACCGCCACCGCGGACGAAATGCGCCACAATCTGCTGCAGGTTTTGCCAATCCTTCCTGCTTGCAAGGCCAACATCAATGCCTACACGTCACGGCAAGCGTTGTCCCGGCGCAAAGCGGAACTGATCTACAGTCTGATGGAACATTTTCTCGCGGCAAAACCTTGAGTTTGCCGAGGAGTCTTTAGGCCTGAGGGGGAAGATTGACTTTTCAACTTCGATCTCACGACTTTTATTTGAGCAAGCCAAGGCTGCTACCTTCGTTGATGAGTTATCTCACAATATTTTGTACAACCAAATACTGAAGACCACGCTTCTTTCACTGTCAAATAGTGATCTGGTTGATGAAAACCTAAGGTCTGAACTCGCAAGATTGGTTCGAAAATTTAATGATGTCAGCTTAATTAGATTAACCGAAAACAGGCCCAAAATTCATATGTACTTGCCGCGGACGGCCCCTTGATCGGCAAATAACTTTTACAAGCGCTAAAAAATTTTTTACTTCGCAACATTAAGTTGCCCTGGGTAAGTAAATATGTTATTTTGATCTTAGTTTTTAAAAAATTGTGAGGTTTTTGATGGCAATACATGTAACAAAAATTATTATCAAGAGTGTTCAAGACGCCTCTGAATTAGAGGATGTAATCTTAAACAGTCAATTTTCAGCAGATGAGGTTATCGCGGTTATTGGGAAAACTGAAGGAAATGGCGGCGTTAACGACTTCACGCGAATTCTTTCAGATCAAGCTTTTCGAAAAGTATTACGAAGACTTGGATCAAGGGATGATGAGGCCATTCAAAATATTCCCATGGTTTGGTCTGGTGGGTGTGATGGTGTGATTACTCCGCATGCAACAGTATTTGCAAAAAATAACAAATCAGGTTCAATGGAGAAAGATAGGTTGACCATTGGAACAGCCATTAGCGGCATCATTTATCCAGAGGATATTGGCCGTCTCGCGATGGTGAAAACAGTGGCCGATGGCGTACGTAAGGCAATGCTTGCAGCTGGAATTGATAACCCAAAAGACGTTCACTATGTTCAGACTAAAACGCCCTTACTTACCATGGACTCTGTTCGCGATGCTGAGAGTAGGGGGAAAACGCTTGCTTGTGAAATACACGATTCCATGGGTATATCCAATGGAACAACAGCTCTTGGTATAGCCGTGGCACTGGAAGAAATTGCAATGCCAACTGAAGAGGACATTTGCAAAAATCTTAATTTATACTCCTCCGTTGCTTCTTGCTCTTCAGGAGTTGAACTCGATGCAGCACAAATTATTATTTTGGGAAACAAAAAAGGTGCCGGAGGAAAGTTTCGTATTGGGCACAGCATAATGAAAGATGCCTTAGATATTGATGGCATATATAGATCTATTACTGATGCCGGATTAAAACTACCTGATAGGCCGCGTGCTTCGGATCTGAATGGAAAATTGATTAATTGTTTTATTAAATGTGAGGCCGACAAAAGTGGAATTCTGCGTGGTCGAAGGCAGATAATGTTAGATGACTCTGATGTCCACCACCACAGACATTCTAAAGCTGCAGTAGGCGGAGTAGCAGCTGCTGCAATTGGTGACCCTGCCGTATTTGTCTCTGTAGATGCAATGCATCAAGGCCCGCCAGGAGGTGGTCCGGTAATAGCTATTGTAGAAGTCGGCGAATAGAAATGTAGTATTGAAATTTTCAAGGACTGCAATGAATTCACGGCCACAGCACTTCATTAGTAATGGTGTAGTTTTAGACTTTAAAGCATTACGTAAAAACATTTAAAACTTTAACTAACTTCAACCCAATATAGTACAAAATGTCAGAAGTCGATTCGTCAATAACTAGTCTTTCTGCATCGCAATTGAGTAAATTAATTAAAAGTAAAAAAATAAGTCCAGTTGAGGTTTTATCGAGCTATCTGAAGGTAATAAATAAAATTAATCCATCTCTTAATGCAATTGTAAGCATAGGAACTACAACTGCAATCAAGTCAGCAAAATTGGCCGAAGCCAATATCATGAAGGGTAATTGGCTGTCTCCAATGCATGGGATACCAATTGGTATCAAAGATATCACGGAGACCAAGGGACTCACTACAACATACGGTAGTTTGCTATACAAAGGCCATGTGCCTAAGGAAGATGCTGAGGTTGTTGCAAGGTTAAGAAAATCAGGCGCGATTATTTTGTGTAAAACAAATACACCAGAATTTGCGGCAGGTGCGACGACAGATAACAAATTATTTGGTAAAACTCGCAATCCTTGGGATTTGGCAATAACTCCAGCAGGCTCCTCTGGTGGGTCAGCAGCAGCGGTTGCCAGTGGGATGTTGCCGCTGGCCCATGGTACAGATTATGGAGGGTCAATTCGTGTGCCTGCTTCATTTTGCGGCTTGGTTGGAATCAGGCCCACCCCTGGGTTGATACCTAACTACCCGATGCCATTGTCCTGGGATCCCGGTCAAGTTCATGGCCCTCTTGCACGAACTGCGGAGGACGCGGCAATGATGCTAGACGCAATGGTGGGTGAGAGCAGACTTTCACCAATTTCAATGAATCCACCTTGGAGTAGTTGCCAGTCTTATGTTAAAAAATTGAACAGCGTAAAAGGCCTCAAGATTGCTTATATTGCTGACATGGCAGGAATTGGATTTGAAAAAGAGATGGAAGCAATTTGTAGAAAAACTACTTTTGATCTAAAAAAAGAATCAGCAAAAGTATCTGAAATAAATTTTGATATTTCTCATGGAAGAAAAGCGTATTTAACTATGCGAGCCGAATGGATGGTAGGCCAGCAATTTGAAAGACTTGACCAAATTGAGAAGTTTGGAAAAAATTTGGCTGATAATGTCCAATCAGGTTTATTGTTAACAGCTTTGCAAGCTGCTCAGGCGCAAGTTGTTCGAAACGAAATATGGCATAAATTTAGAGTTTTATTTGAAAAATTCGACTTCATAATTACGCCTTGCGCACCAGTAGCGCCTTTCTCTGTAGATTTAAATTTCATTTCAGAAATTAACGGTAGAGAATTAGATACCTACATTGATTGGATTGCAAATACATATTTAGTTACGATGGTAGGCTTGCCAGCGGCCTCAGTACCTGCTGGAAAAAATAGAAGGGGTTTACCTATTGGTCTTCAGGTCATAGGCCAGAGATTTAGTGAGCCTGAATTGCTGGGAGTTTGTAAAATAATTCAAAAAATTTCTGATATCGGCACACCTCATATTTCTAAATTTTAGGAATGGCAAAATTACCATGGCTGCTTTCAGTGGAATTTTGATATCCGCCTTACCTAATCTTTTGCGCAGGTACTCAGGTACTCAGGTACTCAGGTAGTGCCTTTTGGAAGCAAGGTAGACCGTTATTTGTTGTGTAGCCGTTCACGATGACTGTCATGCTACAAATTTTCAATGTACTCATGTGGCTCTACCTATGGCCTACCTAATTAAGGAGCCTTTGTTGAGCCTAAGTTATTGATTTAATTAATTTTTTTAGAAATCACTGGCGCCTCCGACAGGAATCGAACCTGTATCTAGCGCTTAGGAGGCACTCGTTCTATCCATTGAACTACGGCGGCGGAAGCAAGATTTTAGCCGTCAAACCCATCTACCAAAACAATATGCCCTTCTGAATTGGCGAGGCGAAAAGGCAGGATGGCTTGGTATTCTGGGCCGTGGTACCAAGCTTCCGCTGAGGCGCGGCTTGGAAATTCAATGACCACCTTGCGAAGTCCTTGGGCTTGGCCCTCCAACTGAGTGTCTTTGCCACCCCTGACCAGATATTTGCCGCCATGCTGGACCAAGGTAGCAGGCACGTGTTGAGCATACTTTTGGTAGCCCTCGGGATTGTGAACTGTGACTTGTCCAATGAGATAGGCCTTGGTCATGTTGACTCCGATAAAAGGTTTTCTTAAAACTGGTTTATTTGCTCATCATGCGCATGGCATCTTCCAAACCCTTGAGGGTGAGGGGGAACATGCGGTTGCTCATGAGTTGTTGAATGACAGCAATACTTTGGCGGTATTGCCAAACGCCCTGAGGCTCAGGATTGATCCAGGCATATTTGGGGAAGGTGTGCGTCAGGCGTTGTAGCCACTCTGCACCGGTTTCTTCGTTGTTGTATTCCACGCTGCCGCCGCGCTGCAAAATTTCATAGGGGCTCATAGTGGCATCGCCCACAAAGATCAGTTTGTAGTCTTTGTTGTACTTGCGCAAGATGTCCAAGGTTGGAAACTTTTCGGCATAGCGGCGTTTGTTGTTCTTCCACATGAAGTCGTAAACGCAGTTGTGGAAGTAATAAAACTCCAAGTGCTTGAACTCTGCTTTGGCAGCAGAAAACAATTCTTCAACACGCGCAATGTGGTCGTCCATGGTGCCGCCCACGTCCATGAGCAACAACACTTTCACGTTGTTGTGACGCTCGGGAATCATCTTGATGTCCAAGTAGCCTGCATTGGCGGCAGTGGCGCGAATGGTGTCGGGCAAGTCGAGTTCTTCAGCCGAGCCTTCGCGTGCAAACTTGCGCAGGCGGCGCAGCGCCACTTTGATGTTGCGTGTGCCCAGTTCTTGGGTGTCGTCGTAGTCGCGGTAGGCGCGTTGCTCCCACACTTTCACAGCGCTGCGTTGGCCGCCCTTGCCGCCAATTCGAATGCCTTGGGGGTTTTGGCCGCCATTGCCAAAAGGTGAAGTGCCGCCGGTACCAATCCATTTGTTGCCACCTTCGTGGCGCTCTTTTTGTTCTTCTAGACGTTTCTTCAATGTCTCCATGAGCTCGTCCCAACCCATTTTTTCAATAGCGGCTTTTTGTTCGGGGGTGAGTTCTTTTTCTAAAATTTTTTGCAACCATTCAAGCGGCACTTCTTTGGTGAAGTCGGTGAGCATCTCAACGCCTTTGAAGTAAGCACCAAAGGCTTTGTCAAACTTGTCGTAATGCTTTTCGTCTTTCACCATGACGGTGCGGCTAAGGTGATAGAAGTCGTCAATGCTGCAGGCATCGGAGGCTGGCCCCACCACGTTGGCTTGAAGGGCTTCAAGCACATTGAGGTACTCGCGCACAGACACCGGTAATTTGGCGGCACGCAGTGTGTAAAAGAAATCGATCAGCATGGTTCAGGCCTTGTGCGTACGACTGAGTTGGTAATCCAAGTGAGCCTTCACAGAAGGCCACTCCGTGTTCAAAATACTGTAGACACACGTATCGCGAAGTGCGCCCACGGCATCGGGGTGTGTGTTGATGGCATGGTTGCGCAGAATGCCATCTAGTTTGGCGCCTAGGCGCTCAATGGCATTTCGGCTTTGTTGGTTGAAAAAATGGGTTCTAAATTCAACTGCTATGCAGTTAAGTTGCTCGAATGCGTGCGCCAATAAAAGACGTTTGCATTCGGTATTGAGAGGCGAGCGCTGCACATTTGCGCGATACCAAGTAGAGCCAATTTCAACGTGTTTGTTGGGCGCATCAATGTTCATGTAGGTGGTCATACCCACCGCTTTGCCATGTTGCAAAACTGCAAAGGGCAACATGCTGCCTTGTTGATGCAGGTTCAAGCGGCGCGATATTTCGTCGGCCATTTTTTCTGGCGTGGGAATGAAGGTGTACCAATGCCGCCAAAGCTCGCCATCCTTCACGGCTTCAATTAACTCATCGTGATGCGCCATGGAAAGGGGCACCAACTGGACATGCTTGCCCGATAGCTGAGTTTCTTGAAGGAAAGAATTGGGTGAGTTCATCACTTGTCTTTTTTATCGTCATTCGCTTCTGGCTCAGGCTCTGAGTCGGCTTGTTGATTGGCTTGCCATCGGCGAGCCAATTGCAAACCCAATCCACCGCCCAAGCCCACCAGGACAATGCCGCCAATGCTTTCGTTGCCGTAGCCCGCAGCAAAAATATTCCAACCTAGCAAACGGCCCACCCAAAAGCCTACCAAAGCGCCACCAATAAAGCCAACGGCGTCTGAAATGCCTTCAAGAAGTAAGTTGCGGGCCATTGAATTGTTCTCAGCGATTGCGTTGGTTCATGAAAACCAACTTTTCAAACAAGCTCACATCTTGTTCGTTTTTCAGCAAGGCACCCACCAGTGGCGGCACGCTGACTTTTTGGTCTGCACTTTGCAGTGCTTCTAATGGAATGTCTTCAGCCACCAAAAGTTTGAGCCAATCGAGCAGTTCGCTGGTAGAAGGCTTCTTTTTCAAGCCGGGCAAACCGCGCACATCGTAAAAGTTTTTCAAGGCCACGGCCAGCAACTCTTTTTTCAAATTGGGGAAGTGCACATCCACAATTTGCTTCATGGTGTCGGCTTCTGGGAACTTGATGTAGTGGAAGAAGCAGCGGCGCAAGAACGCGTCTGGTAATTCCTTCTCATTGTTTGAAGTGATGAATACCACAGGTCGAGTTTTGGCTTTGATCAGTTGACGGGTTTCGTAGCAATAAAACTCCATGCGATCAATTTCACGCAATAAGTCATTCGGAAACTCGATGTCGGCTTTGTCGATTTCATCAATCAAAATGGCCACAGGCTCTTCGGCGGTGAAGGCTTGCCACAACACACCCTTGATGATGTAGTTTTCAATGTTCTTGACTTTTTCATCGCCCAATTGGCTGTCGCGCAGACGGCTGACGGCGTCGTACTCGTACAAGCCTTGCTGTGCTTTGGTGGTTGATTTGATGTGCCACTGAATGAGTTTCAGGCCCAAAGCTTCAGACACTTCCTCGGCCAGCATGGTTTTGCCTGTTCCAGGTTCGCCTTTGACAAGCAGGGGGCGCTTCAAAGTGATGGCTGCATTAACGGCCAGCTTCAAATCTTGCGTGGCAACGTAGTTTTCGGTCCCTTGGAATTTCATAATTGGCTGCAAAAGTGGATTAAAAGTTATTAGAAATGAGAAATGTCAGAATTGAGTAGGCTCACTCGATA